>Ga0131853_10004491_pt1 | contig 25014 bp, 16 predicted proteins | sample TergutLab28metaG_FD_92764 | JGI IMG/M metagenome (GOLD analysis project Ga0131853, IMG submission 92764) | Labiotermes labralis P1 segment gut microbial communities from Petit-Saut dam, French Guiana - Lab288 P1 (version 2) (version 2) | ecosystem: Host-associated > Arthropoda: Insects >...
GGAACCCGAAGGTTCATTACCGCACTCACAAGCTTCCGCCACCTGTCTCTATCCTGGGCCAGCCCAATCCAGTCCATATACCCACATCCCACCTCCTGGAGATCCATCCTAATATTATTCACCCATCTACGCCTAGGTCTCCCCAATAGTCTCTCTCCCTCCGGTTTCCCCACCAAGACCCTATACACCCCCTCTCCTCACTCATAAGCGCCACATGCCCAGCCCATCTCATTCTTCTCGATTTTATCACCCGCACAATATTGGGTGATGAGTACAAATCTTTTAGCTCCTCATTATGCAATCTCCTCCATTCCCCGTTACCTCGTCCCTCCTAGGTCCAAACATTTTCCTCAACACCATGTTCTCAAACACACTCAGCTTCCTTTCCTCCCTCAATGTCAGCGACCAAGTTTTACACCCATACAAAACAACCGGCAAAATTATAGTTCTAAATATCTTAATCTTTAAATTTTTGAATAGCACAACCTAGAATACAAAATATTCTGCACTGAATGATAGCAAGCACTTCCTAACCTCAATCTGCTATTAATTTCTTCCGGAATGGAATTTTGCTTATTACCCACACATGGTCATTTTATCAATAAAGTCCAAACTGTTACGAAATCTAAATTATGGTCATCGTGCACAAAACTTGCCTTTGTCAGGTGTGTTCTAAGCTAAATCAGTCCATTCAAAATAGATAAAATAACTAGCTCTTTTTGAAGAGTTTTAATATTATCTTTTTTCCATGATCTGAGCTCCAAAGTGTTGTTTAAACTTCTGCTAATCTAACTAAACTTTTGTGTGCATTTCTTATGACCATATGCTTTCTGCAATTTCATACACTTAAATAATTATTGCGAAGTAGGAAATTCTTAAATAAATAATAATAGTTACCTCAAAATTATTTTTTAATTCTTCTCATGAGAATAAATTTTGTATTTGGTGTGATGCTGATATGCCAGAGTACATAAGAAGTTCCAAATTCTACAACTCTGCATTAAGTGTACTGATTGTCTCTCCTCCATTAAAATGATGAGAACAAGATATACTTTCAAATTTTGTCTTAGTTCTAGCAGTAATTTTTCTTATATTAGACAAAATTTCTGGTTGTCTTCGCCTAATAACTTAAACCTATATGCATAAGTTGTACATAATCTTTCTTGTCTTGTATTAAAAATATAAAAAGCCCTTCCAGGCAACATAAAAAATACAAATTTCCTACTTGAGGGTTGTTTGACTGTGCATCTTCCTCATGAAATAATTTGAAATGCCAACTTGATGCAAAAAGTTAATTTTACTAATGTATTCTTAGCTCGACATGTTTCGGGTACATACGCCTATCATCAGGAGCATTAGATGTTGAGTTGCAGCATATGGTTTTCTGCACCGAGTTTTTGGATGGGTGCTGGTCTTGAGAGCCGCTACGTAGGTCGTGTGTGCGGTTCGGATGGTGCACGGCGCCATCCGCACCGCACACACGACTTAAACAGCGGCGCTTAAGACCACCACCTATCCGAAAACTCTGTGCAGAAAACCATATGCTGCAACTCAACATCTAACGCTACTGACGATAGGCATATGTACCCGAAACATGTCGAGCTAGGAGAAATTTAATAAAATTACCTTGTTTCATCAAGTTGGCATTTCAAATTATCCCAGTTCCCTACTCTCCTGATTTTCTTCAATTTCTTCGGTGCTTCTTGGGCTCTGTGTTTGTTACATTTTCCAGCATAAATTTTTAAAGTAATTAGTAATCGTCAGCCCATCCGATGTCAGATATTTTAATATAAAACACTTGACTGTGCGAACATTCCCGCTTTCAGTAGTCTGTGATTTTTTTGAGGTCTTAACACATGCTGCACAACCAAATCTTGTGTTCTTCCCCAATCCTACACATAATGTAGAACGGATATAACTATATCCCTGCCATGCCATCCTCCACCGCCCTTCACGTCAAATACTAACGTGCGTCTGCTATTTTTCTATTTCTCAGTGTGGTATATTCAAGAATATGCCTGTGGGGTGTAATCCAGTTGCACAACATTAATTCATATATTCTTAAAAATTGGTTGAGTGGTCCAAAATCCAAAAACGGGAACATAAACACGTATATATATGCCTCATACTCTATAGGAACAGTGCTTGAAAAATATCCACAATAATAATAATTTGGTAAAGCTATTCCTATATAGGACTGGACAGACTCTTAGCGCTCCAAAATTTGACCTCAAGAATTTCTAGAAATTCAGTACCTGCAGGTGGCACTATTATCGGTTACCTTTATCCCCCAGGAGATATAACTGATACTCATTTCTGTTAGAGGCTGAGTCAGCCCCAGTGTCCTAATGCGATCGGAAGGGCGAATTAATTCAATTAAAAATCTCATTGACCCCATCCAGAATCCAACCCACGATCTTCCTTCTTTTAGCGTAATGGCTAATTAGTTAGATTTGTATTTATTTTAATCTTCCTTAACCCTTTCAGTCAAGCATTGAGAAGCTTTCTTAGAAGAAGCCAGCGATGTTCATTTATATGTCGTTTGAAATCCGTACGTTTCACCAAACTACAATTTAGCACCATAAAAGTAGGTTAATCAGTTTGCTGAAACTTACGCTGGACTTATTTCATAACCTTTAAGATTTCAAATGAAGCTATATGCCACTCTTGCTGTAAAATAATTAGGAATTCACTTGTATCGTACGTGTCTTCCAATCGTAACTCTTATCAGAATGACGGGTGCAGAAACAGTGGACTCTATCAAAGCATTTTTATTCTCTTGTTCCTCCAATAGAGTGAAACCCCCTGCGAAGTTTTCGTGTCGGAAGGCAACACGCACATACACCGACTAGCAGCGGCCTGTCAATAGATACAGTACCGTCTCCTCACGATATTCTGATCGATCAGGTATCACGGGTAACGCAAACTTTATACATCACTAGCGTGCAGCAAGCACGCCTGCCTCTAACCTCCCACAAATCTCTTTCAGCAAAGCTTCATATTTAAGGTTAAAGGACATAATGTTATAAATGTCCGGTTTGTTTTAAACATATTGCCTTTGTTCAGAAGACGAATTAAATGGTACACACCAGCTTCTGGGGGGGGGGGGGAGCATAGTACCTTAAAGAAAACACAGAAACTTTAGTAGTTGCTCTTAAGGAGTTTGGTCTAGAAGGAAATGCTGAGAAATAAATCCTATACAAGTTTGGAACAGTTCAAATATTTGGGAACGAACCCAAAGATTCAAAATTCCATTCATTAAGAAACTAAGGGCAGACTGAATTCTGGGAAAGCTTGTTGTCCTTCGATGCGGAATATTTTGCCTTCTAGTTTGCTATCCGAAAATATAAGTTTTTTTTAAAGACTAATTATGTTATTGAACTATAATTTTGCCTGTTGTTCAGTGTGGGTGTGAAACTTGGTCTCTCACATTGACGGAAAAACGTAGGTCGAGGGTGTTCGAGAATAGAGTGCCGTAGACGATATTTGAGCCTATGAGGAACGAGATGACAAGCGATTGGAGAGAACTACAAAATGAGGAGCTCTGTGATTTATTCTCCTTATCAAAGGTTATTCGGCTGATCAAATTAGAAAGAATGAGACCAGCGGGGTAAATGGCACATCTGGGAGACATGCAAAGTTTATAGAGAGATTTGGTGAGATGACCTGAGGAAAGGAGACCGCTAGGTAGGAGTAGATGGGAGGATAGTAATAAAGTGGAATTTTAAGAAATAGAATGGGGTCTTGGACAGTACTGCTGTGGCTCAGTGTACGGACAGGTGCCGGGCGCTTGTGAATGTTGTAATAAACCTTCGGGTTCCATGACATGAAAGAAATTTCCTGATTAACAGAGGACCTGTTTACTTCCGAAGAAGGAATCTACTTCAGGAAGTCCTGACGAGTTAGTTTGTAAGACGAAGCCCGATATGGACATTCCCTTGTGTGTATACATATCACCGCATTCGACTCCGAATGAAGTGACCAATTCTCGTGCGCTTATGTATGCGTTTTATATAATCCGAGGTCATAAAATAATAATTTATCATATACCATGAAAATAATTGCTTAGTGGCCTTGAAAACTTATTATGTTTTCCGTTTAAGAGCCATGAAGGCACATAATGGAAGACGAACTTGGCTCCACTTTTCTTAACCTTGGTACTAGATGAAAGTGAGTCATTAACTATTCGCCCCGGCCGCTTTACCATCTCGAAAGACTCTCGGTATCCCCTGAAAAGCGCTAGGGGTTAAGCGTCTGAAACGGACACTGTGAACAAAGTTGCCTGTCTTCTATGCATTAGCCTCATACTGGCTCTTACTGTGGTGGAGAAGAAGATTTTCTTCCTTCTACAAAGCTAGCCGCTTACCCAGATTTAAAAACCGGCAGCTATAGGCCAATTTTAAACACTAACTGATATTGGCTTTAAAATGTGCACGTATATCTTACTGTCTGACAAAATATAACTTCAAAATTGTAAACGTTCTCCAAGCACCTATTTTTAAAAACAGGCCCTGTAAATTTGAGATCTGGGAAAAGAATATTCGCGCCAGTAACTTGAGGATATTCGGATGTGTGACAAATGAGAAGAATATCAATATTTGTTGAAGGGAATCAAAATGCAAAAATGGACGAAATGTTTTGAATATCTGAACATAAAACCGCTAAAACACCTTAACCTGATATCTGAAATATTTGCGAGGGCATGTTATTACGACACGGGATAAGGATGTGAAAAAAGAAAAAGTAGAGTGCACCCTTGTACAGGCACTGAGGCTCTGTACAGGCCGTAAGGCCCATAGGGGGAGTAGAGGTATAGCCCTACTCTTTCTTGAGCACGGCACTAGAAGGGGATGAGTGGTAAGCGTCACGACCCGGCCGCTTTACCCCCGGGAAAGACCTGGTTCCCATTGTACATGAGGCTGGGTGAGCCACAGGGCCGGTCTGAATAGGTGCGGAAAATATCGCCCCCACCGGGATTCGATCCCCGGACCGTCCAACCCGTAGCCAGTCGCTATACCGACTACGTTAACCGGCCCGCGGATAAGGATGTGATGATATCAAAATCTGAGACATTTAAGAACCGTGACACAAATGACGTCACGAAGACCTCTACACTGTGCACACCAAAACACGTTATAGAAAAAAGGTCCATTTAGGATCGAAAAATTTGTTATATGTTTTGTGTGCACACAACAATCTTACGTGCGTAATAATGACAATTTCTTACCGACGTTTCAGGGCAACCTATCGGTCCCATCTTCAAGGTTCAAGAATAACCCAGAAGAGCTCAGTTCTCAACAATTCTGTATGCACTCCAAACACCACAGTTTAAAGAATTCTTAACTAAGAATACGGTAGCATAAAAATACACATTTTTATATCTGGGGGACCGCGGTAGCACAGTGGTTAAGGTGCTGTGCTACAAACCGGAAGGTCGCTGTTTGATCCCAGCTGGTGTCAGTGGATTTTTCATTGACATAAAATCCTTCCGATCGCACTATGGCTCTGGGGTCGACTCAGCCTCTAACAGAAATGAGTACCAGGTGTATTTCCTGGGGATAAAGGCGGCCGGTGCCGGTGTCATCCAGAGCCGTTGTCACGAAATCTGGTACCCTTAATTTCCTGGAACCCTCTGGGTCTGTCCAGGCCTGTAATGGGACTGCTTTACCTGCTTTGTATATTTATGTCTATAGCTGCTAATACTTTCTGATACTGTACGCAACTTACGACGCTTTAGCTGTACGCATGAATAAATTTCTTTGTGTCGTCTCCCTAAAGATGCCAAACACTCTCTGAAATAAGTAGGAGAGCTAAAGTGTAAAAACAGCTTGTAATGTTTTACATATTTTATGCGAATTTGTTTGTATGTGTAATTAAATGCTCAGTGACGACATCAGGTTAACAAGCATGCTTCTAAACTGGTTCTCGAAAGCAAGTATTCTTCATGCCGTAGCCCACCCTGTCTAGCCTAGGCAGTGATATAAGCCATTCTTGTTTTCAAGTATGCAATTACCCAGAGAGTTCGATATATCACACCTACCAAGAATGGTGATGAACAGTTACTTCTCAGTAACTTCAATGACATGAACTATGGGGACAGGCCCAGTAAGGCCGACATAATGTTGAATACACACTGAAGAAACTTGTCTCCTTGTGCAATTAGCAAGTTTAACTCAGCATAGGACATTGAAGAGGGGAAGTGTTTGCGAAGAGAGGGAAATACTGGACAGAATAAGCATTATCCTTAGAGGGGATTTGGGAATGTTTACTCGTAGCAACAAAGAACGGTTACAAAGGGACCAGGTTCTGTGTTGTTTTTCTGTGTGCCTACATGTAAACATTACTGTTGCAAGGTACTGCGGTTCTAGTCAAAGACACAGCCAAGAAACCGAATTCGGCATAATCTTATACAAAAGAGTTTCACATTCATCTGTACTTTAATTTTAATTTATAATATTATCCATGCATGGATGGATAATATTGTCCGTTTTACTTCAAAATGTTGTGTTCACAAACATTTTCATATTTTTATCATTGTACTGAAAATCACTTATTTGTATTTCATTTTTGACGTTCACGTGACCGTGTATCGTGATAAATTCGTTAAAATAAAAACAGCTAAGTGCACTAATTTCTCAAATTTATTTTTGGAATAAAACTCTACTGGAGTTCAGTCCTGATCCTGGTCGCAAGTTGTCAGCAAACCTGTATGACATATACCATTGCTGTGTGTACAGTGAAAAACTCCTGATGATGGACAGAGGAACTGTCCGAAACATGTTGGGTTTTATTCCAAAAATAAATTTGAGAAATTAGCGCATCTAATTGGTTTTATTGTAACGAATATTTCTTTTTCTTTGATACAGAGATTTTACTGCATGTTTTAGGGCCTATGACAATAAAATTATTATTATTATTATTATCATTATTAACCTCTTGGGCAATCTCACATGTAATGTTAAAGATATCCTCGCGATCCCTGTCAAATTAAAAAATTTTCCTTCTGCAACAGCCCACACATCGTTAAGTTTTTTTTTAATAGTCATTTGATAAATTTTTCTTGGTTACTCAGCTGCTATCTAAACTAGCCTAATTATTCTTTCTTCTTTCCTTCTCTCGAAAATGAAAATAGTTTAATATGATTTTGAGTCAACATTCAAAACCGCTTCACTTGGTTTATCTTTTATTCCTGTTTGTGTAATTGTGCTCTTCATATGTACTTGTATATTTATGCATTTGTTCTGGTTTTGTAAGTGGTACTGATCTGAAAAATTTAAATTAATATATTTACATGGGTTGATTTATTTTACATCGACTCTGCACAGTATATTTTCGCTCAGGCCGGATCAAAACATGTACCCGTGAATGATAAGGAATAATAGCTTACTTTTACCCATTATTATTATTATTATTATTATTATTATCATCATCATCATCATCATCATCACCATCATCATAAACAGACTGTTGATATATAAGGCGGGCAATTATTTTTCATAAATTCATTTTATATTATTTTGTTACTTTATTACCTATCACAATCTTGTTTTCATGGTTTATGTAATGCTTAATACAAATATTTATCCTTAATATAATTATTTATCCCTCTTCTTTATCTTCAGTACGGCTTTCAACACAGATTAATTGGAGTGCTCTGATTTTCAGTTTTGATCCTGGCCTTCCCTTGTCGTGATTTTGTGATTAGTTTATTGACTCTTTGTGCTTGTGCCACCCTTCTCAACTGACCATTTGGCGGTTGCGTTCCTTTTTAACAAGTAAAGAACTAAAATCTTCTTATTTATATTTTATTGTATTTTTAGTGTTATGCGTGGCCCTTTCATTTAGTGAGCTGTACTGATGACGTCACTCATTTTAATAAATGAATTGAAATAATTTCATACCTTTAGTTACAAGTGTTTGAGAACATTGTGTTGAGGAGAATATTTGGACCTAGGAGGGACGAGGTAACGGGGGAATGGAGGACATTGCATAACGAGGAGCTAAATGATTTTTACTCCTCACCCAATATTGTGCGGGAAGAATGAGATGGGCTGGGCTTGTGGCGCGTATGGGTGAAGAGAGGGTGTATATAGGGTCTTGGTGGGGGAGAGGGAAGGAGACCAGTGGGAAGACCTAGGCGTAGATGGGTGGATAATATTAGGATGGATCTCGAGGAGGTGGGATGTGGGTATATGGACAGGATTGGGTTGGCCCAGGATAGAGACAGGTGGCGGAGGCTTGTGAGTGCGGTGATGAACTTTCGGGTTCCGTGAAATGCGGGGAATTTGTTGACTAGCTGCAAACCAGTTAGCTTATCAAGAAGGACTCTGCACCATGGAGTAAGTAACAAACAGTATTCATTTGGAAGTCCGGTTCAGAATGCATCTTTAAATTTATCAAGTATCCAGTGCTTGATAAAGAAATTTCAAATTAAAATTTTACTTCTTGTTCCTGCTTTACCTAAGATGTATGAAATCACACTGAGTGGAGCCCAAAGACTTACTCTGTCACTGATATCACCTTCAGGTTCACATTTCAGTAGCACTGTAAATCATTCGCTAAATCTTTTTAAATATTCACACATTATGATGGGTACAAAGCATGGTAAATTTGGTGACCTTAATCAGCTTGAGAGCTTTGATCATTTGAAATAATTCTTCCTCTTTATTGTATCCTGCCTACGCAGAAATATTGTTACAAGTTTTAAGGTTCCACTTTGGCCACTTATAATTAACCCTTACCCTGCTAACGTGAAGAATATGGTGAGCTCCTAATAATGCCAGCAGATGGCAGATGGGATTTAACTCGGCGTTTAAAGGGTTGATTTTAAAGCACATTTGAGAACTCTGGCTTAATAGATCAATTTTCTTTTACTGTATTAGTTCTAAGGACATGATATTTACAAATGATGGAGTTAGAAATTAATTTTATAAAATGCCATGAGATCTGATAGCTGTTTCCTGAAATAAGCCAAACATAAACACATTTTGATTCCTTACAAGGTAACATATTCGATATTAGAAGAATTCCGTTCTTCCAGTAGCTCGATATTAACTCGATACAACTACCTTTCTTCGAAAAGGTAACTAATGCTGTATGGAATTCCTTGTCTTATTACAAAAGTTTCATACTGGCATACCAGGAAATCAGCTTATGATGTGGTGGCTGTACTCAATGAAGCCAACTGTGTGTTTGTCGTAAGTTACACGTGAATTTTCGAAGAGCGTGTTTCCGTGTTTTAATTACACAATACTCTCAGTTTAACTTTTCAGTCCTGGGAGATAACAGTCAATTTTAACATTTCCTCCGAATCTTCTATTAACAACAACGTTTATGTTTACGTATTTGATAATTAATTGACAATTAATACAAATTCTAAATTGCAGATTTCAAAAATAGTCGAGAAGAAGAAGAAGAAGAAGAAGAATAAGAAGCTCGGTCTGTGTGAAACAAGTACTGCGAGGAATTCTAGTCAGATTGTTTGACATTCCTACACTCGCTGTCTAGTGTTTAAGAAATGATCCCTAAAATTCAAAATGCATTATTTTCTAACAATGTACTGTGATATATGCAATAATAAGGAATTCTTCTAGAAATTCGGATGCCGTCTTTATGCATCTGAACACCGATATTGTACTTACTTTATCAAAAAGCTTAAAATACCGACCGAATGTTAAGTGAGTTTTGCCTAAAGATTTTCGAAAAAAAATTTGAACATGAAAAAAAGAAGTATTAAGAATAAACTGTATATTAGGAGATTCACCAAATATCATTACGGTGATAAGAATTTGGAAGATTAATAGTGCCTACAATTGCTGAATGTACGAAAGAAGTAAGACACGTTTCAAAATGTGAGTAAGAATTTCCGACAAGAGAATATTACATGAAAGGTCTAGCTATAAATGAGAGTTTAATATTAAAATACACAGCCGTGTGTATGTGTGTGTGTGTGTGTGTGTGTGTCCGCGCACACACGCGCAAGGACAAATTGAAGTTGTTCAGGTTGTTGTCCAGTGACGGATGTAATCAACACAATTAAATTTTGCGCCCCGTAGGAATGCGGGAGAGCGCGGAAGGAGTGTAAATGACGGAAATATATTACAAATCCAATTTTTTCTAATCTTCTATTCACTATTATTAAACTTGATAAGAAATAATTTAATGAAGAACGAACTGAAGGAATAAATAATTCTGAAATATTTTAGCGATTAAAGAATTATAATACACGCGATTTTATAATCCTTTGAATAGTTGTCCTGATCTAAAATATATGGGAGTTGGGGGTTCTTGTCCTTCAGATATAACGAAATAGAAATTAATAGAAATTAACACTAATTCTGAAATTAATTTGCTCAAGGAATTTCAGAATCATCTAACAAATACAGAGTAAGAAAGATTTTTATTTAATAAATGTTAGCAAATTTGGTATCACTGCGTAGTAGAGGGTTGATTGAATACGTAAGTGAAATTGTGTGTTCTTTTGCACTTTTTTAGTTTTCATTTATGTGTCTATTTTGCTTGCGCCTAATCTAAAGCCGTAATGACTTAATTTCTTTTTGTATTTCCAAAACGCATCATTTTATCCGTTACTGGATATGAAAATTTTCAGTTTAAATTATCAAGAAATGGCAGAACGGTCCATTTTCATGTACGCTTAATAAACAAACAGCATGAAGTGCAAGCCGCTCATAATGAGGGTCACAGCTTAGGAAGGTCTTAAAGGTACGACGTATTCAGAGAGTCTTCCCAAGGTGTCCTTTTGTTTGGTGTCACCATTTTCTGGTGTCACCAATATCTGGTGTTACCTTCATTTGTTGAGTCATTTATAACACACACTAATTTTGACGTTTTGATGACCGTGCATCTCAGTATATTTATCTCAGTATTTAACCAACTTGATGCACACAAAATTTGTTTCACAATAAGTTTTATTTCATGCCTCTACATGTTTTGAGCACATGTGCCCATCATCAGGAGGTCAAAATTGCATTACACAGCCTCTGGTATCATCATACCTACAGGTGTGAAACAAATTTTGTGCATCAAGTTGGTTAAATACTGAGATAAACACACATTAAGTTAATAATATTGAACTGCTCTGTATATGACTTGACAATACTGTAAACACTGAAATGTAACTCAGTCAGTTTAATCTGTCAACATATCGTTGATAAAAAGACACTATAATTTTTTTCAACGAAAAACGTCCAATCATTATTTTACTCATTCAAATCAGTGCAGTGACGGTGCTTTTTAAGTTCACTTGTTATTACGTTTTGCAAGCGACATTATTTCCGTGCTAATTAAATCACGTTGCCATGTAATTGACCTGTCTATATGTGTGATATGGACTTTGCGGTCAGAATGGGGTTAATATGGGACGAGGGAATGAGGAAAGTGGGGACAGTAACTGGCAAGGGGGGGAGGGGAAGGGGGACGGAAGTGTCACTTTGACAGGTATTACTGCTAGCTGATCAATTAAATCCTCAGCATGAGAGACAGAGACAGAGAATGAGTGTGTATGATGTAGCAATGTAGTTCACACACGCACATCAAACACAGAATATATGCCGCATCTATAGTCTATACTCTTCCCACGCGGTATACAACTTGGGGTACATCCAGAACAACAATGTTCAACAAAGCATCAAACTTCAGAAGCTAGAGTGAGCTAGTGTGTAAACTGTGACACGGGAGAAAGGTTAAAAGTAGGCACATAAAAACACATAAAATAGGTCAACATAACCTTACAATAATTTATGTTTAATAAGAAACTACCAACTTGTAATAAAGTTTCAATTACGGAGATTTTAGACGTTCGATGCGATACAGTTGAGATCATCCGGGGTGTTTGAGCAGGATCAGTGGCTTATTTTTTAAGGGTGTCTCGGGACAGCGAGTCGGTGCCACAACAGCCAAAATGCTCTGGAAGAAAAAATGTTCTTGGACATCTTGACACTTAGGGAAGGAACAACCACGCTGTTCCTAAAATCCGTCAGTATTCTACACACCTCCCACATACCTCTCTTTCTTTCAAGTCGTCATATTACATTGTTACAGAGAATGAAGTCCCGAATCTTTGGATTCCGATTATTCGAGGTTCCGTTTCGTCGGAACCGATTCGCCTTCGTCAAGGTCGCTTCAATGCGTGGTAAAAAATTGTGTCCGTAACGACATGTTGTTATGTGAATACGCGTCTTTCAGACATTGCTGTATATCCTTCTAGCCATTTGTTTGTGTATTCGTGGGTGTTATGAAATTTAAATATGTATTTCAACGGGCCCTAACAATGAATGCAAACCGTATATCATATAAACGTAAACGTGTGTTCCAAATTTTCGTACTCCTTGAGGTCCGAGCTTTTCCATAATTTGACCCAGTTTCGGTCCCATTCGCCTCTAACAGACGAGCCCCTTCTGTACATATACCGTTCGTCTCATGTGGGCCGTATGAAAATTAAGTTACATACGCACTCCGCCGAGATTGCTATACTAATGCAGGTATTTGGTTTGCTTGCAAGAGAAATCATACTTTCTACCATTGCCCTGGCTTTAATCACGTAAGCAATGTGAAGAATTCAGGAGCACTTGAGAGCGACCAGATCATATCTTCTTTAAATAACACTCTTGGTGTTGGTGAGTGAGTGACTGAGTGAGTCACATCAGAGTTGCCATTGTAGCGACCAACTAGGCATGTGAGTGTCGCCACAACCGGAGTGTGAAAGGGGCCTTCGCTTCCATGGTTAAGAAAATGTTTTAAGGAAACATATTTTAGGCCCATGTGTCAACTTGCTATCCGCAACTTGACGCCTTTGCCTCTTCGTCAGCATGGAACAAATCGGCTGCCAATGGACAAATTTTGACGTAATTTTATACTTTTAGTTTTCTCGACAAGATTTAGTAAAATCCCGCCAGTGTAAAATTACGTCAAAATTTGTCCAATGGGAGCCGATTTCTTCTATGCTGACGAAGATGTTACCATTTTTGTCATTGTTGCTATATCAGCTATGGTTACCTTGTTACCTATGTTACCTATGTTACCACAGTTGCACGGATAATAAATGTTGCCGCTGAATAGCTGGTTATCATGCGCCCTTTGGCTACCAAGTTACAAGTGCTCATATCTTGCTATGGCTGTGCAACCATGCCAGAAATGCTTCTCCCTGCGGATCCCCTCTTCTTAAGAAGGTGAGAGAGATCGTGGATTAGAGCATGAATATTACATTTTCCCGCATAGGACGGGGCTAGTGCTGGTTAGTTTATGTTAATATGACTAGACCATAAACACTATACTTTAGTAGATAAAACACGTGTTTTTGATGTAGCGTTGTACATGGTATTCTACAAAGGTTCTCAAGGATCCCGGAATTTATGTTTTCCTGATTCTTAAATCTAAATACCGAGGATAACAAGAAATTTAAATTAATAATTATGTTACACATACACACACACACACACACACAGATATAAATTCCAGAAACACAAAGTTTTAAGCTGCGTAAATTATATATCTTGCTAATGAAATATCATATCATATCATATCTTGATCCACATCCGCGTTTATTTTCAAATGGTAGTCCGCAGATTACAGTTAAAAATATGACGTTAATAAACAAGATGCCTCATTAAATAAATAATTATTTGGCAATATTCTGAATGAAGGCATCACGATGTGCTTGTAATTCAATTAACGTTACACAGTATATGTCAGCACAATTTTTTTATTCTTAAGCAAGGCTAGATGTTTCGACTAAAAGTTAGTCATCTTCAGGTCCTTACAACATTTTCGTTACTAGATGCTTTGCCCACTTTGGGATCCCATATTGTTTACAATTGTGGAATACATGAATGTATTCCACAATTGTAAACACAATGGGATCCCAAAGTGGGCAAAGCATCTAGTAACGAAAATGTTTTAAGGGCCTGAGGATGACTAACTCTTAGTCGAAACATGTAGCCTTACTTAAGAATAAAAAAGATTGTGCTGATGTATACTGTGTAATATTAATTGAATTACTTGTTAAGCCCTAGTTGTTTCACACAAGTAGATTTTAAGTAGGCCTATATACAATTCCTTCATCTCAGAACACTTATTATGAGAAAAACTCCTAAAGAAAAAACATAAATTTTGCTTCTCTTTACCTTCAATATCCAAAATATTTGTTCGATCACCCGGTTAAGTTAGGCTCACTTTGTTGAAAGAACCAACGGACGTCAGCGAGGTGACGAATCTGGCAGTCATATGGCTGCAGGCTCAAATCCCATTAGGGATTTTGAGTGCTTGCGCCACAGCTAATTACCATAATGATCGCAGTTCCGCAGCGTTGTGGCTTACCCCACACATGTGAACACTGTGCGGTCAAAACCGGCAGTTTCAAGTACTTCCCAGATCGTGATTATAACTGTTCAGTTTGTTATGCTGTATCACTGTGTCAAATTCGCAGCACACATAACATCGGTAATGATTACGTAAAGAGAAATTAAAATCAATTTAAGTGCGCATCACGACGGTTTGCAAGGAGGCTAATTGTAGCTGCGGTCGTTTTTATCCGCGGAACCGGTCGCTTTATGCGCCACGAAACGTTCCAGGTCTATGCTCAATAGGAACACGTGTGGACCCCATGGCATGTTCGGACGATCTTGAGAATGGAAATCTCTTACGCCTCTCGAAAATCGAAGCACCATTTCTCAGATTCAAGTCCATAATACGATAGAGATACCATACCGATTATAGCAAAAATAATTTGACTAGGTACAGTAATTATAAATGATGAATCGGCAATTATCCGTAAGGAAACTGGCACCACTTGGTGCAGAAGAAACCCCATATTAAGAGGCAGGGATACATCTGTTTCAGGAGGCGGACCAGTGCTGGGCCATAATAAACAGTGCAGTGAAATTTTCTGTTACATGTAAGAGTGTAAGACTCTTAACAGTTCTGCGTATAAAGTCTGATCGAGAAGAATTCTTCGAGATTTGAGACCTCCACAGTGCTGATTCCAAGGTTTCTGCTCTTCTGGAACATTACGCAGTTTAGTGCTTAAAGTAAAATATCCCCTTTCTATGAAGGAACGTGCCCTTTTCTTTTTCAAGGGTTGGTATTTCTTATAACGCCCATCGAACTCTCAAGATAAAGGCGTCACTTTCCTTCGACAAGTCGGGAATTGTTAAATTAAGCGCACAAAACCTATCATCCCTAAAGAACAGAGACTTCAAGAAGAATTACTTTGCATGTAGTTAGTGAGTTAGTTAGCCAGTTAATTAGTTAGTTAGTTAGACTTAAGCTAGGAATTTCCATGTTTCGGCCGTGACTCTATTACGAAGTAGAAGGACTAACGTGTATAGAGTAAATACTGGTAATTATTGTGTTCTTACTTCCAGTGACAGGGCCACTTAATAGGATGGCGAATATAATTACGTGGGTTTCCCAATGCGATGATTACAAAGATAAAACTTAATCTGATTATACTATTTATTTACTATTATAGTATTTAATAAAAGAAGCATAACAATTTTTGTACGCAATTTACCTGCTTTCCAGTTCCTTTTATACAACTGTCTGCAATTTTCCTGCTACCACATAAGACAAAAGTTTTTCTGTGCAGATTTCAGCTACTCTTTGACAGCACAGTTTATTGACGGATGATCATTGAACATGCAAAAGGGATTTCTCGGTTTTCCAGTTTACTTAGTTTGGTCTGTATCGTAATTCAAACTGGTAATCAACAATCGCTCAAGACATGCCCCTTCCGGACTTCCGCCCATATTACTTTGAATGCGTGTCTCCCTACGCAGACGTTCCTCTGGCTGACGCAGGTAGACTATGGCCACTCGGATACGCCGTCTCTCCCTACGTTCTACACATACAAGGCAATACTGCGACCCATCTGGACGTACGGGATAGAGCTATGGGAATGCATCAAGCCATCCAACACCAAGATCCTCCAAAAATTCCAGTCAAAAATGCTCATAATGATCAGCAGTGCCCCCTGGTACGTCTCCAACCAAAACTTGCACAGTGACTCCGATATCCCCTACGTAACGGAAGTGGTTCGAATTAACGCCAACAAATACAAAACCCGCAGCACTGAGCACAGTAATCAACTGATCAGAGCTCTCTTGAACCCCTCAGTCGACAGACGACTCAAACGATTATGGCCGGAAGACTTAGCTCAATAGCACAAATCCAGTGAACCACCGATGGATGGTGCCTGCCTCACGACCGTTTCTTACCTCAACCTTACTAATTACTCTATCTAATTTAGTAGATTGTAATTTGCAATATACAATAAAAAAAATTCTTTTTTCATACATACGAACAGAGTCTGCGCTCCGGTTTGTGTTCCGCCTGTATATAATTGCTAAACTTCACTGTATTATTCCCAAATACCAAACGAATAAAATTAAGAAATTCACGTGAAGAAAACTTCATACTGGGATAAAATTATTTTGGAACATGGTGTCTGGTATTTAGTCACCAAATTACAACTACCATCTTACAGCAAATCGCTCAAATTTCCTATTGTTTACATCAATTTTTCACTAAAATGTGAAAAACATTTTCTATGTAAACTAAAATTTATTTTTTATGTTTATTGGACAGTGCATCATCTTGATAGTTGAATAAAGAGAGACCAACTTGATGTAACTTGCTTTATTATTTCCTTATTTACTGCTCAACATGTTTCGGATGTTAATACATCCATCCTCAGGAGCTTGCGACTTATCTGATGCGTTATTACATGGGTTGTATTGTTCTGTAAGGATAGAGGTTGATGCATTAGCGTACTTATTTAGTGGCGAGTGTTAGTCGTGGTGGGCGTGGTTGTTCGGGAAAGCGAACATACCTGGTTCGACACATAGAACCAGGTATGTGTAAGCTCATATATAAGACATCAGAATACGTACATGAAACATTAGCAAAACGTACCATACGCAAAGAAAACTCAATAACCATAAGACACTGCACCAGCCAACATTAGCAGAAACACGCTTTCCCGAACAACCACGCACATCACGACTAACACTCGCCACTAAATAAGTACGCTAATGCATCAACCTCTATCCTTACAGAACAATACAACCCATGTAATAACGCATCAGATAAGTCGCAGGCTCCTGAGGATGTATGTATTAACATCCGAAACATGTTGAGCAGTAAATAAGGAAATAATAAAGCAAGTGACATCAAGTTGGTCTCTCCTTATTCAACTAAAATTTACTCTGTCTCCTTAGCAACCTCTTCTCATGATTTATACAAATTACTTTGGGCAACACCATCCCGTTGTGCCAAAGTCCTTCATATCCTTACAAGTATATATATTATAAAGATAAATCTCTTTAAATTAATTTTTGTAAGGTGAAGAGAGAGAACCAACAAGATGCAAGTAATTCGATGTTTACTATCAAACTTTCTATCTCAACATGTTTCGGGCATCATTATGCCCATCTTGTGGAGCTGCGTCGTGAGCTGTGCGTGCACAGCTCACGACGCAGCTCCACAAGACCACAGCCAACCACAGCCTACACACCAGGCAGAACACCGCACGCAGTAGGACACGGTCTTATTCTCCTGATGATGGGCATAATGATGCCCGAAACATGTTGAGATAGAAAGTTTGATAGTAAACATCGAATTACTTGCATCTTGTTGGTTCTCTCTCTTCACCTTATGTTCACGATGCACGGTCACAAGAACCTAATTTTTATAACATTCCGGTTTTTAGTTGAAAATTTTATCTAGTGTTTTGTGTTTTCGTTATTCCTTTACTGCGAATAAAATTTAATGTACTTATCAGGTTTTCTGTGAAGGGAAGATTTCTTCTACAGCACACCTTTCCTTCATGTACTTGTATCCCATACTTGAAGATGGTCCAATGAACGAACGATACATTTCGTAGAGAAATAATAATAAAGGAACGTGCAGAGTTCTGGTGTTGTGTTGGTGTGGATTGAATTGCTATTTACATAAGTGAGATTTATAATGTATGAGGAATTGGTATTTCTAGAGAGACGTACGTTATTTTACGGCTCCAGGCCAGTAAAAGTGTCATTTGGTAGTAAGTATCTTTCAATTAAGCTGTGTAAATTTCGGCTAAATAAATTTTAAGTTCTGTACGTTGTTGCAACAGTCAGTATATATGTCTTGTATAGTCCTTCTAGTTTTAATTTTAAAAATAATTAATGTACATAATTTAAAAAAATAAGGAACACTGAGAAGACGTTGAAGATACTAGACGTCATTATAAGGGGTAAACAAACAGTGTTGTACATCTGTTCTTTATAGAATGGGTTTGTTAAGGATCATTTAATTTGACAGAATTTTATTATTCTTAGATCCGGCTTCATCCGACACGGATGACTGAATTACATTCAATGGCTTCATTTTCAGCCAGACTCACGAAAGTCCATGGGTGACCAGTGGCATGTGGGCGCCCTGGAAATGTTGGTAATTTGGGCCCCGGGAAGGCTAGTAATTTTGTGCTTCTCTCAAACGAAATTTTTTAAAAATTCTCAGCCTAGGTCAAGGCTGGTGAGCATTTTTGAGGGCGCGTACCCAAACTGCGGGTAATTTTGTGAGAAATTCTTTATTGCGTGGAAACCTGAGCTTATTAGCACCAGGATTCCGATTACTCCTGTGAGGTCTTAGCGCCCCTTATAGGTTGACGCCCCGAGCAACGCCCGACTGGCCCGCCCCTTAGATAGGCACTAGGACAGTCAACACGCACTAAGCAGTAATATACTCGCATGTTCCCCGTAGTTACGTAATCTGTCTTAAGACAGACCCATAGCTTCTTCCAAAGAGAGTTCTCCATAGAGTGCGATTTGGCGCTTTCTCTTTCAAGGCGAAATTAAAGACTTCTTAAACAGACTTTGGAGCTTGGATAGCTTAGTCAGTATAGTGACCGCGCTAGTGGCCAGACCTTCTAGGAACCTTAGTTAAACAGGTTATCGTTCGACTTAGAAAAATCTCAACCCGTTGCAATAAATAGTAAACATCTATCACAATATATTCTAATTTACAACGTTCAAGTATTTACAGTGGGAATAATAGTTCAATTTCACAAATAGTTTCGTAAATACCAAAAGTTAGCCTGCCTGTGTATATGAACCAAATTACGCGAATTTAGAACTTAGAATAATTAAGTCTAAACTAAGTCCGAATGTACGCAACTCTATTACGTTGGAATTTCAATACAACCAGCACGACTTACATTGTAAAATCAGAAGACAGAAGATCATTGCGGAAATCACAGCCAAAATATAACACTGTCTTCGTTTATAGTCTTCTTCAACAGCTCTGGATACATAACTGCCGTAAATCAAATAAGTTTGTGTACGCTTAGTATGAAATTGCGTATTAAGAAGTCGTTCACCGGGCGTACTGGTTTATATAGTGGCAAAGCATGAAGTCAGACATTCCATAAAGTTTGGCGAACTGTCACGTCACTCTTAGATGGAAAAATGTCTCTAAGTACAATGAAGAGCTAAGGTATTTGCTGAATTATTAAAAGTGAGTGAATGTCGCTTCCTGCATGTATGTGACAAACAAGTTAATAAACGTTAAGTTTCTAATCTGAGTTACGATGTTCAAACCATAAATTGTTAATTTAAACAGAGAATTCATTACAATATTATTATTATTATTATAGAAACGACCATATCGGTAACAAATAAATTCCGATGTACAGACAACTGAATATCCCATTTTACTTCATCTGCCTTCGCCGGCACACCACATATCTATTAAATTAACCTTTTAAAACCTAGTAGTCACGTGATACACCAACAGTTTAACATTCAACAATTGTAATTTCTGCCCACGCTGTATTTATGTCTTTTGTATTTATCTGAGAACAAACAGCGACTCGTGCCACTTACAGCATAAACTGATTGGTTTTTGTAACCGAGTTGAAAAATGTTTACAGCGCGGTACGGACTGGGGCTTTAAATAAAGCAGTCTGCCATTCATCTTTAAAGGGTTAAATTTACTCACCTGAAGATTGTAATATCACAAAAGGAAACATGTATATGTTTGTAAGAACTGAGATTTCAGTTTGGTAAAAGCAGTTGTTTACCCTTTGTGTATTTCTATAGGTATTTAGGTTGATTATGACCTTTTCCTTTTGAAATTTGTTGCAATAAGTACTATAAATAAAGTTGTGATAACGAAGTTTACTCTATTAATTACACGAACACCCAAAAGGATTTCAAACTGTATAAAACTTTGAACATTAAAACCGAATTTTCCATGAGTATTCACTATCTAAAACTCAATAAAACAGATCACAAAGCACACCTCGTATTGTGAATTGAGAGAGAAAACCAACAAGATGCAACAGTTAGATGTTTATTATCAACACTTTCTCAATATGTTTCGGGCATCATTATGCCCATCTTCAGGAGACCAAGATGTGTGTTACTGCACAAACATCTAACTGTTGCATCTTGTTGGTTTTCTCTCTCACTTCACAATTTTCTCACGATGCACGGTCACAGAAACCTAAAATACCTCTTATTGGGCTCCAACTCTTACATGTTTCGACACCAAACTCATCTTGAGGGAGTTTATTAACACCAAAGGATCCTAAGTCCAACCTGTACTTCAGGCTCCAGTCTACGTCACTTAGTTACTTACTCAATTGAACAAAGTCTTTCTTGAGAACCTAACCGGTTCTCAGCTAGTCAAGAAATTTCGCGCATTTTATGGAACCCGAAGGTTCATTACCGCATTCACACGTGGCCGCCACCTGTCCCTATTCTGAGTCTCCCTCACTTTCATCATAAAAATAAGCAGTACACTATACACCTGACAACAGACACGAGTATGTCATACGCTTCAGCTGAACGAGATGCCTCTGAACCGTATGTTGTCACAGATGTTTGTATACACAACACAGAAAATATAAACAACTACGAACGTGTAACAGAAGAGGCTCATTACTGTATGGTTTTTTTATTACAGCAATACGAACTTGTACTTGTTAAAGTGTGTAATGTAGAATTGTAACATATTGAGATTTTTAATTTTTAGTTTTAATGATAAAATTGAGGGCGACTTGCACCTGAAATATGTGTTGGACTTTTCCCTTCATTATTAATGAATTCCCTGAAGTACCTTACTGCCGAAATATGTAGGAGTTGACATAATGATTTTGAATAACAATAATAATAATAATAATAATAATGGTAAGGAAAAAGGACGATTTCTATTCTATGTTAATATCACACTCTTTCCCTAAAGAGTAAGGAAGAAATAGCCTGACACTCAGTAAATGTACAAGTATGGCCAGTATCCAAAACTATTGTCTTAACGAATATAGAAGAGAAAGACTGACTGTTAAACTGCGCCATTTGAACTACCCTCATCATATTTTCTTGTATCAGTCCTTTTAATCTTGGTAACAAAATAATTCCTTCCAGAAATGTCACTTTTTAAGAAGCTGACAGCGAGTGAACTGGTCTATAAAGGCACCGTATTGTACCGTAATGTAAAATGTATTATTGTTATCACTACAGACCACTTTCCAATCCACATTCTCATAAATTATTTGAATAAATGTTATTACAGTATTAAAGTGTAAGCAGAGATCTGAGCTCTTTATCCCAAATACTATTTTATATGCATTTATAATCTTCCTCATGCATGCTATTTGCCAAATCACCTCATTCACCTTTGTCGTTGACTCCAATAATAAACGAGGAAGAGTAAAAATCATCAAGCAACGCTCGTTGTATAATTTGTTTTGGCCATTTGATTGAATTATTCGCCATTTATTGTGTTACAGCTTGCTATAACATTTGTTCTCTGACGGTACACCGCTTCAATATTCATTGAGTATCGGTGCTACGGAGGGCTATATATTATGTGTATGGTGATCGTATAGGAGTGAGAGAGACGAAGTACTGAGGTGAGGTACAGTAAGCCTGCATGTCAATGAATCAATTGGACAGATTGCTGTCGGTGCTAAAATGTGGCTACTGGTGTGGGATGGGTTGGGGGAAGAGATACATGTATACAGTGATTGAAACCCCAGATAATATTGTTGTGGATTTGTGCGAATCTGCGTATGACATTATGATCGAGCATTTCATGCGGTCTGTGATGCATTACCTTAGCGCTGGAATGGAATGAGAATGAAGGGGGTTATGGATAAGGGATGGGTTGTTCAATTTCCCCTAATAACATACATATTCGCACATGTAAATATAATGGCAACCGTGTGAAATATATGAAATTTGAACGAAAAATATTTTACTCTTCTTAAAGCTCCAGGACAAGATCTTTTAACACTTTTTTAATTTGAAAAAATAATTGCTGTTACCAAAACATTTCTATTGTAATATCTATAAATAGAAAAATAATTTATGGATTTTCAAAAAGATTAAAGTAGAAATGAGAGCAAAATGCACACGTTAGTAGTAAGATTATCGTAAGTGATCAGGACACGTTAGCAGTTAGTAGTCATTTAGGACAACAGCACATACTTCAATTACTCTATACCTACTAGAATTTTCACGTTTAATTGGTAAAAATTATAATTATAATTAATAAAATCACAATTTTAAAATTAAGGCCCTGCTGCAAATACCAGCTCCATGTATTGTGGGGTTCTGACGTAAGAAACATAGCAAACATGTTTTAATGTCAGGCACATTCACAATATTCATTTCAAACGACACCTTCAGTTCCCATTTCCTAATGAAGCTTTAGAATTTCTTCATCCAAAAGTTTGTATTGCCAACTGATTGGATTAGATTATTACTTTTTTGTTGCAGGATCACGTAAAAGACGAATGTTATACCAAATACACATTTTTCGTAGATTTTTAAAAATAACTGAAAAAAAGGATTATTTGTGTCATATATATCACACTGGCGTTATTTCGATCAGATCTTGTAATGGAAGACTTTGCACAGTTTTGCGAAATGTCTCAAACTTCATAGCGAACAGCTCAGTAGCATAAGAACTGTACTTATAAGAATAAATACGGATTCGTAGGGCACAAACCCCTTGAAAAAATTCTAGTTTCTTTTTCAAAGCGAGGGAGAAAATGACTTGGGTTTACAAATCTTTGTACCTGCCCATTAGTAACCGACTTAATTTGTAAGAACGACGCGGGGGTAGAACTCGGGCCACACGAGGAGCAAAAGTGTCAGTCACAAAATCCCCTTCCTTAGCGCAGTTATGTAGGTGGACAAGACTGGAACAGCGATGCACAGACACGCCATATAGTTCAATTTACTGCTTAGTTCCGGCGCAGCAAGTCATATCGTAATTTCCATATTCTTAGTCGTAGTTACCGAGCTTGGAGTGGGTAGTGACCTTCAGTGATTTGTGCTGCACAAGGGCGACCGTCCTTTGTATGTAACCAGTAATCGACGTGTACTATTTAAAATACAATGGGCTGAAGTGCAGTGGTGTTTTGTGCGTGTGAGATAATACATTTATTTTTGTAGTGTTCTACGTTGTTATATTTGTGCATAAATTTGGGTTCAAACCTGATAGAAAGGGGGAGGGGGGAAGGTAAAGCACTGTTAGAGACTCCTGTTTCCGAAAGGATCTATATCTATAACCCCCACTGTCCGAGGGTTATGGTACTCTACCTACGGTATCTAGGTCAACTGAACTCTCGTGAGTAAGAGACAGTACTCTCATGTGCAAGACGAGCACTGCCTGCACTTTGACAGACGCCACTGCTCCCCCACAATTTCTCTTCTTGCGGGCAAATATATATCATTATTTATGGTTGGAAATTTAGCTTTCACGAGTTAGAAACCAGGAGGTTAATTACAGAGAGAATGGGAATAATAGTTACACTGTACCAACATTTGGAAACTTGTCGATTGTACTATTATTTTTTCTTGAAATTTGCATTTTAGGTGTATTACATTTTTAGGCACATGTCGTTTTATTAGGTCTAAATTTAAAGAACTATTTGTTTAAGATATTTTACATACCCAGTTTATATCTAGAACGCTACAGGTTAAATTTACGAACCCCTGTTTTACATCTCGTTTAATGCGGTCGTGAAACACTGTTTATTCCAGGCCCGCTCAACCCGTAGCTCGCGAGAAACATGCTGTCCGCGACAGAGTGCTACGTTGCACGCGGAGACATTTGAATTGAGAAAAGATTTGCAATGCTTGCCATGGCAAAGGCAAGTCGGAACGCCGAAGCATTTTTGAAAACTAATGAGCTGTGTATTTACAAACCCATACATTATATTATTAACCAATTTTGTAAAAATGTGCTAAAAATAAGGCCATCCTAGCCCTTCTTTTGAATTGCACTTCCTAAAAATCTCTTACTATCTTTTTACATTGTTATGGCACATGATTTACAAATATTCAGGTAAAAGGTTGCATGTAATTACACACACATTTATTCATTCTTCATTCTGAGTACTTAATTTTATGTTGCCTGCATGCAGTCACATTTTTTTCGACGTTTTCCGTAACACATAAGATGTTGAGAGGGCCTAGCAAAATCCTAAGAATCTTCAATACATACACTTCGTCAAATTTATTCTCTTTGCCGATGAATGATGCAGATATATGCAATAATCATATTACTTGGCTGGAAAACATACTTAACTTCTGAGATAGCTCCCTATCTGCAGTGTTTGAAGTAGCAGTGTAACCTGAAAAACATTCACCATAATTCATTTTTCTGTTCAATCGATGTGCAGAGTAGCAAATTCAAGCTCTTTTTCTCCCAAATCGAAGTAAATTAATACTCTTGGATATTAACATGGCATTATCAAGTGAAGCGACGAAGAAATAAATTTTTGTTGTACGTGTCAATAAGTTTGTAAAGTATTTAATTATTTTATTTTACGTTTATTGTCGTGTAATATTCTATTTTCGCGTAGATGGGTGGATAATATTTGGATGGATCTCCAGGAGGTGGGATGTGGGTATATGGACTGGATTGGGCTGGCCCAGGATAGAGACAGGTGGCGGACGCTTGTGAGTGCGGTAATTAACCTTCGGGTTCCGTGAAATGCGGGGA
>Ga0131853_10004492_pt1 | contig 25012 bp, 23 predicted proteins | sample TergutLab28metaG_FD_92764 | JGI IMG/M metagenome (GOLD analysis project Ga0131853, IMG submission 92764) | Labiotermes labralis P1 segment gut microbial communities from Petit-Saut dam, French Guiana - Lab288 P1 (version 2) (version 2) | ecosystem: Host-associated > Arthropoda: Insects >...
GCTGTGGGGACCCGTTGCGCTGACCACGTGACACCCCTCTATCTGCAAAAGTTGGCACTAACTTCGCCGACTGGCGGCGGCCGCTCTGTCGGTATAGTTCGCGTGCGGACTAAGGCCACGGAGTTAGTTAGCACCTCTTACAAGGCTACTGCTACATTAACACAATTCTCAGAAATACTCACAGATACCAGCAACAGCTTGTGCTTTGTACTGTCTGTGACAGGAAGGAGTAAAATCCATGTTCCTCTCTGACCATTGCAGAAATAACCAAATTCAACACACAGCATGTACAGCTGAATTTTGTTGCTTCTGCAAAAGTCACACTAAAGTCTGGAGTTTATTACTTCTTGTCATGGACAGGATCCACCTGGAACCAAATGTTTGCTGCTTCTGAAAATCAACTGCTTTCATGATTGTGGTGAGGTCTAGGGGTGCTCATGGTTAGAAACAGATGAATATGTATTGAACTGTTCACAAAATAGCAGTGTTCTGAGTGACTCAACTTTTAATCAATGCACTGTTACATATCTTCAAACTACATGTGAACCAAAGTTTGAATTACCTAGATTAAAGTGCTTATGTTTAAAGCTGGAGAATGATGCATTCTGCAGTGAAGTAATTCATTTTGAATTAACAAGGTTTTTATGTAGTGTTCATAAGAAGAAGGGTGAGACTGACAAAGTGGCAGTACTGTACAGGATTTGAAGGGGTGACATATAGGCCTATCAGTATGTAAAACAGCCATAACACAATGCTCTTTATCCTTTAAATGACCAGGTAGGTATTGTAGGGCATGGCTTATAATATACATTTTATTTGAACAGAAAAAAATCATGAAAGTGAATAGCATTTTGTGGAAAATAAAATAGAGATTGCACAGCATATCTTAAGAATTCATTATGTTTTCTTGTTGCCTAAATATATATGAAATGAGTTTTTGATGTGTTTTGTATGTATGATTGCACCTTTGAACACATGATTTAAAGGTTAATTTGACTACTCTGACATGCAGCTGTCCAACAGCAACACATCTTTGAAAATACATGTAACTTTTCCTGGCCATGCCTTGATGTGCAGTTCACCTGGCTAAATGTTGCATTTAAAATCCACTGTTACTAGATGATGTTATCCTGCACTTAACATGACCTCACTAGCCACTTGTACCACACTTAACAGCCCTGCATATAGGGTAACTGGCCTTTGCAGTCTCCACTTTTGAGCAAAGTACATGTACAGAACATGATTAATTCAGATGATAAAGTATGGAAAAAATTCTTGTCATACATTCAGTTAAGTGCAGTAGACAAAAAACTACATAGTAAAAGCATCCTTGGTACAGGCTGATTGATGCAGTTTGATTTGTGACAGTGGCATCACTCAGGATTCTGGGGCTAAAAAATATCTAAAAATTCAATATTCAAACACACACAGTAAGTGTAAAAAATTAGCAGTATACATATACAGTATCACAATATTTATGTATTAAATGACTTATGAGCTTTGAGTTGCATGTTCTGCAAGTAAACGTTGTGCAAATAAACTTGCTGAACTTTTACTACAATGAAGTATTATTTTACCAAGTACATAAGATATGTAATGTTTGGACAATAACATTTCAGTTTCAAAGGTTCACCTTTATTAAATTCTTAAACTACTATGAAAGGAATACTCATAGGTGGATCAGGATGTATTTTGAATTAGGAAGAAGTCTCTGTGTGGTGACCAGGGAACAGAATAGTCCCACTGCAGCCCATGCAGGTTGTAAAAGGCAACTAAAATGGGCACTCAGTGCTTGGGGATACAGCTGGGCCACCCTGCATCATGAGTTAGAAATAAAGTGAACTGGCCCTCCAGGTTGAGGGTTGGGCAACAGGCTGACAACCTGTCACCATAAAAAGCTAACTGTTAGGAAACCTAAATTGTGGCTTCAGAACAGTCAGACTGAGTGGAATCAACCTAGGCAGCGGAAAGGGATTAATGACATGAGGAGGGTGACTTGGAATGTATGCATGTTATACAGAGCAGGAGCAGTGAATGAATTGGTGAAAGAGATTGATATAAAATAGATGTATGTGCTCTGCAAGAAAGCAGATGGCCATGGAAAGGAACTGTGATAACAAAGAATAATATGATTTTATATAGTGCACATAAAAGTGACAAATATGAATTTGGATGAGGATTTTTATATTGGTAAATATATTGTGGATGATTTATTAGATTTTGAACTTATAAGAGAAGGAATTTATAGACTGAGGGTTAAACTTAAATATTACAACTTGATATTGATATCAACAAGTGTCCCAACTGAAGAAAGTGATGAAGTAGCCAAAGAAGAGTTTTATAGGTCTTTGGAAAAGGTATGTGATGCAGTTCCCAATAAGACATGAAAACAGTACTAAGGGACTGCAATGCTAAAGTTGGAAAAGAGTCCTTTTTACATCCAGTATGTGGAGGGCACAGCATTCACAACGAAACAAATCATATTGGAAAATGAATGGTAAATTGCACTGGGAGGGATACTGCTTTAATGGGAACATGGTATCAACATAAGGACATTAACAAGGTCACCTGGCAATCACCTGACAACAAAATATGTAACCATATATATCGTATATTGGTAGACAGAAGACACTGCACAAATGTTTGTCATGTGAGAAGTGTGAGAGGTAGTGAAATAGAATCAGGCCATTTTTAGTGAGGACCACAATTATATTGAAAATTGAGGGAAGTGGGAACACTAAAGTTAAATAAAGAAATGGGATATTGGTAAACTAAATAATAATGAAGTATAAGACGAACTCATGAAGGAGTTAACAGCAAATGGACAAAATACTCGAATAGAAGTGGAAAATATAAATGACATATGGAACAAAAACCAAAAAGGAATAAATGAAGCAGCTAGAAAAATAATACACAAAGAAGAAAGACCACAAAGAAGTAGTTGGTTTGAATAGTAATTTCCAGAGAATAAAAAGAAAGCCTGCAACACAATGATTAACAGAAATACCAGACAGAATAAACAAAAACATAAAGATAAAAAAGGTGCACATAAAATATATAGACAAAAAAAGAGAGTATTCTTTAGATCCCTTTGAGCGAATGGAAATTGCTTATAATAACATTGAAGCAAAGAAAGTTTATCAAGAATGTAATATTATAAGAAAAGGATTCAAACCACAAACATTACTACTTAGAGATACAGAGGGTAATAGAGTAAACAAGAAGAAGAATGTACTACAAAGGTGGTCGGAATATGACGAGAAGGACTTTGAATTGCAAGATGGAGATGTCTTTGTGGTTATCACTTGGTTCGTGACTGGCAGGCATCGACACACCTATCACTTCAGACAGGTTAAACTTTTTCAGTATCTTGCTTGTATTCGCCTCTTGGTTTACAGAGATTGACCCATCACTTTGACACTGCATTCCGGGAAGGTTCTCAAGCGGGCCAATTGTGATTTTAAATTGCTCCTGCAGCAGCCCTAGAAACACTTCAATTTCTTCATCCTTGTTACCAATGACAAGTCCATCATCAACATAAAGTGCAATATAGAGAAAACTGTCTTCGTGTGTGCGATAAAATGGGCAAGTATCGGCTGTACTGTTCTTCAATCCAGCTTTCTCCATGAAACTAATAAAACGCTTGTTCCAGTACCGCGGTGCTTGCATTAGACCGTAGTGGCTTCGTTTCTGCCGACATACACGACCAATGCCATAGTCAAATACTCCGGCTGCTCTAGGTACACCTTTCCTTCTAGTTCACCTTAGAGGAAAACGGTCACATATCGAAATTTCTCAGCTTCATATTTTTTTAAGCGGCCACCGCAAGTAGTGTGCGGACGGTGTCGTAGCGTGCTACAGGACAAAATGTTCCATCGTAATCCATTCCTTGTATTTGCGCATAACCCTTCGCAACCAGTCAAGTCTTAAAGCGAGCGTTGCCATCACGTGACGTCTTTACGCGCATAACCCAGTGATTTTGAATCACCTTTGCGTTAACTGACCTATTGACGAGCTCCCACGTCTCATTTTCCTTCAGTGACGCTAATTCTTCGTTCATCGCTTTCAGCCGACTACTTCTGTTCGTTTGACTGCATCGCTTCAGTGTACGAAATTGGTCTCAGACAGTAGTCTCCTTGACTATCAACTTGGCGAACGAATTCGCCACTAGTCCAATTGGGCTGCTTGTTTTCCCTTACGCTTGTGCGGTCTTGAACATGAATTTCTTAATTCGAACCATTACTTCCTCCAGAAGTAGACGTAGTATTGCCGCCGTCACTTTTATAGTTTTGTAATACCTAAATTTCTGCAGCTGGAGCTACATGGAGTTGAGAAACATTCTTTCGGTTTGTGCGATGTTGCTCGAATTGCACACAACTTCGGGCTTAAAGAGGACATCACGACTCAGCACGAGCTTCCTTTCGTTAGGTATCGAAATTCGATAGCCGTCCTTTTCACCAATATGTCCGACCAGTCGACCCAACGTAATCTTTGGATCCCACTTGTGCACCTTCTGTAGGGGTGTGTGTGCATGTAGCATTCTGTCCCCAAACCCGCAAGTGACCAAGAGTTGCGTACGATCCAGTCCACAGTTCCAAAGGCATCTTATCTTCCTCTGGTGTAGTTCCAGTACAGCTGAGTATGTAAACCGCAGTATTACAGGCCTCAGCCTACAGTTCTCTCGGCAATCCACTGGCGTGAAGCATAGAGCGAGTGCTTTCCACAATTGTACGATTTTCTTGCTCTGCTGCCACCGTTCTTTTCGGGAGTATATGGCATTGCGAGTCGGTTCGTAATGCCGTGCTCTTCCAACACTTTCTGTACAGTTTTACAGTTGAATTCCTTGCCACCGTCCGACAGCAGAACTTTTGTGACGTGTCCGGCCTTCTTTACTTCTTTCGGAAACACTCGTAGGGAGTCCGCCACTTCACTTTTTGTGGTGATGAAGAACACACGACGATATTTTCAGTCATCATCTTTGAACAGATGTGTATGTCATGGGACCATGCACATCTGCATTAATGTGTTCTTCATCTACGCTCGGTCAACTTGTCCGAGTTCCGAAGCTCTGCCTATGTGCATTTCCCAAAACACAGCCGCCACAAAATTCTTTGCTTCCACATTAACACCATGTTGCTTGAGCACTTTCACAACATGGCACATATTTTGATGACCAAGACACTCATGCCATACTTGCAATGCTTCCGCTTACGTTGCCAGTTGAACCTCTGTAGCGTGTCTTGGAATACACATCCGAATCGTCAGTACATAAAGGTCACTAACGAGCTTACCCGATGCTGCAATAGTTCCATCACCTCTGCGAAAAACAATTTCCCTTTCATTCAAGTTTGTGCTATAGCCGTTTGGGGCGGCTGCCTTGACGGAGAATAGATGTGCGCTTGCATCTGGCACATACCAAACGTCTTTACAATATTGCGCCATGCCACACGCCGATGTGAAACTTCTGGACGTTTATCATATCTTGACCGTATGCTTGCATCAGCACATTTTTCTTGCCAAGCACGATCGTTTCAGGATTGGCGAATTTTGTGTATGACACAAAATACTGTTTGTTCTGCGTAATGTGCCATGATGCACCGCTATCACAGTGCCAGGTGTCCGCATCTACACTGCTCTTGAAGCCCGCATTACATGCGTTAGGACCGCATCAGCATTCCTCTTTGTAGCCGATTTACCACCTCTGTCCCCTGCACGTTGCTGCTTTTGAGGGCACTCCGCAGCAGCCAAGTGACCGAGTTTTTGCACTTGTTGCAAGGAAAATTCTGTTTTGCGCTATCAGCTCATCATTTCGTGGATTTACTGGAATTCACTTTCGTGGAATTCGATTTCTTCTTGTCATTTTCATGTGCAACGAACGCACAATGCCAATCGGTCAGCTCGCAACTAAATTGCACAGAGCGTCTCAATGAGAAAATTGACCGTTTGCTAGTAGGAATGGTATCCCAAACATCCTTGAATTTGTCTCATTCTTTACGTGAGTTGACAAAATTCGTCCAGTCAACTTACGTTCAGACAGCACATTTGCACTGTGTTTCGTCCATTCGTCGTTAAGGTCGACAAACCGTTTTTGAATCTTAGCGACTTGTGTGCTAATGTTCCGTTGTGCCTGGAAGACCGACTCAATGAACATGTTAAGCCGCTACATACTACTGCGCCCAAACCGTGCACATAGCTTATCCCAAATGCCTTTAGCACTGGTACAAGTAAATACGAGCCCAGCAACAGACTGCTCAGCGTGTATGCAATAATGCATGCAGCTGTGTCATCTTTTCGCCACTTGGCTAGTACCTTTTTCTGCTGCGGCTGTGTATCTGCAGGCAGGATAGGGCACATCGGAGATCCATCAGTGATGCCTTCTAAGCAACGGACACACAGAAACATTAAAATTTGCCATTTCCATTTAGGCCAATTGTCAGGACCTTCGAGCTCCTCAACTTTCACTTTGAAGTCACTGGCAGTAGCCATGTAGAGGTTTGTTTAGTCACTTTAGGTTACTGGCACAATCGCTATTACACAATTACTATTTCACAGCCACTGCTTCAGACCAAAATCTCAAGTACCTAGGCCCATAACCTGTTGTGGTTGTGGTCGAAACAGTTTTTGTAATGTGATTTAGAGGAGAGCACGGAGACGGGTGGAAAAGAGGAGTGTAGTATAAAACCAACAGCAACACAACTGCGCATAATCTACCCTACACAGTACATATACGCACAAAACGCGAACACAGCATGTGCAATTCTTTGTAACGTTGTGACACACTTTGGCGTAGAGGAATTTCTTAAGTGGTCGAAAGTCATAGATTGCCTTATGATCTTCAGCCATTTATATAATTCCACCAGATATAGGGAAAATGGTTTCTGGTAGGTGTGATAAAATGGATCTGAAAATATACAAAAATGTTGCACTTGATAAATCCGATACTGTGGGAACTAGCATACCTGTACTGGCACGTGATGCTAGTGACCTTACAAGTTTGCAAATCCACCACACTGTTATTACTTAATGTACGAAATTAGAAAGCATTTTGTTGGGTGTCCTCCTGTGGCCTAATGTTCATAATAATTTTGTGAAAATCTGTGAGCTTTTTTAAAAGTTGATGCAGGGTAAGTGGTACACAACCTGATGATCTCAAGAGGCTATTGCCCATTGGCATTGCCATGGTACTGGAGGGTGAGAGATCTGGGGAAGGTTAGTGTCGTAGTGCTGCCTCGTAAATATGAATGCTCGTGGTGCGAGAGGGCTGAATGAACTGTAGAAATTCTAACACGGTGCTTGATTAGGTAGGAAAGTAGGCTTTTGAGATCGCCATGCTCTGTGTCACCCATTTCAACTATTGGACCATATGACCAGGTGTCATAAAAACTAATTATTCCCCACCAACCAATATCGAACAGCACATATTACGAAAAGTGCATGGTACTACTGTAACTGTAGTAACTACTGTGCTTTAAAGGGATAAAATTACAAGTCCGCAGCAAATTCCACCCTATGTGCTCTTTATATACTTCTACCTCCAACCATCAAAACACGTAGCATGTGTGTATATTGAGGTTTAATGAAATCGTGGCATTTTGAGAGGGCATAATGGTTGTTACAAATTAAGGGCCTTGCATAATATGATGTTTATGTAAGAAATGGACATGAATATTCCTGTGCTCTGAGATGATGGAGACACTAGTTTTGGGGGAGTATAATATTGTAGTGGCCTGTGGAGTCTAGCCACTGGAATTCGGCTGTAGCTGGGACCAAATTCGGAAGCGGGTGTTTGTAAATAACGCTGCCACCAATATTATTTCCTACCCCTAGAATGTCACGTCATTAGGATGCAACACTCAGAAGAGGATAGCTGCGGAAAAGGGCTTCGTCTTGCCAGCAGTAGGCATTTTCAAAACTATAGACACTTTAATAACGTGAGAGCGGTTTCTAACATTCCTAAATCTTTCTAACGCCAACTGCTTAACAATTGTGGCTACTAACTGATCTAACACACAACAAATATAGTTTTTATCCCAGGAGTACAAATTTCTCATAGCTACAATATTCTATGATTTCAAACATTCGCCGTGTTCTGAATGTTGTATTTTTTCTTCTGGGTAATTCCCTGGCGTCTGAATTTTATATGCCGACGTTTCGGAACACTCTGTTCCATCTTCATAGGCATATAGGTATGAAATATATACTTCATACCTACCTGCCTATGAAGATGGAACAGACAGAGTGTTCCGAAATGTCGGCATATAAAATTCAGACGCTGGAGAATTACCCAGAAGAAAGCATACTACAATATTCCAATCTCCCTCGGTAACTCTCACAGGTTTCACCTTGAAGATAATTGTCATTTACCCCAAAACTCAACGTTACGCGTTATTTTCAAGTCAGGCCTAAATTCGTTTAGGTTCCGTGGTTAATCGTAATCCAGCACAATTAATAATTTCCACAATTAACATCACCATCTACCTCGTACGATGTACGACAGAAACATAATTTCCACAACTAAAAAGTTACTTTCCACACAAAGAAATTTTTATCATGCACAGAGGTGCACGCGACCCGTCCAAGTTATTTCTTCGGAGGCTGGGACCATAAAACCCAGGCGTGGCAATGCAGGACAAAAATAAAATCGCCCAAACCTTGACCTATGATCCCGTCGTCTGCTACAACGTCACCCCATAGCCCAAAAAAAATCAATGTGACGTCACATCGCACGATACAGAGCGGCCGGCTAAACTGCTGACCAAAGCCTGTAACTTCCTGTCTGCTACCGAGCGAAGCTAGTGTATGTACAGAAATTTACAAAAGTTAATAAATGAAATAATTAAAACATTTCCTTTGCTCCAGTCTTTCATTACAATATTTTCCACGTGAGATACGTGTAGACGAAGCTGCACTGGGGCAGGTTCTTTTGATAGCACTTCGGTTTTCTCCTGACATCATTTCACTAATGTTCCATATCCATTAATTCATCTACCACTGAATATACAGAATATGATTTTATCAGTTGACAGCATTGTTATGCAACAATAAATTTCACATAAATAAAAAGAGCAATATTGTCACATTAATTTGTTTTAACCCTTTGTGACCAAAATACTTTTGTAAATTTTCGTTGTTGGGCTGTTCTTGGAAACAGAATAAGCGCTAATTGAGGGAGTATTTTTGTCGCCCTCTGTTTTTTTTTCGAGAAATAGTATGTGGGACGTATTTGTCCCAATGAACCCTGCGTGGGATAGGAGGAAGACTTTTTTTTTTAATTCTTTGTTCATTATAAGACAATGTGTTCAAGCTACGAGGTATACAAAAGAGGGTTGCCACAAATAACCCGTTCTGTGCCATACTCTACTTTTAAGTCTGTACAGTAATATTCATGGATCTCCTTTTTGCATCAGTTCTGCCGGAATTTCATCAGTACTCAGTGGCATATCTTTTCGGTTTTGCGGTGGCAACGTGAAGTTCAAAAGTACTGGGCTGAGGCAGCAGTACCTCATGTGTATTTCGATATGCCTGACATCTTTAGCCCCACGTACATTCAACGGCTGGAAAAAGTGAGTCTTCGATGTGTTCAACATATTGTGGAAATCTGCAAGCAGGTTAGCCTCTTCATCCTGTATCATATTAGTTCCAGGATGGTAACCATTCTTCAAGTAATTCATGTCTCTACATGAATCTCCAGTATTCTTGTTCTTAATGCTTGTTTCAAACGCTGTTCCAGTATTCTTTTTTATATTGCTTGTTTCAAACGCTGGTACTCTCCCCCCTCCCCCCAAGTGTCTAATAGTTTCATTTCTTTCATTTGACAGCTGTCTGGTGGGTAAAAGTGAGCGTCATGTGCTGTTCATACTGCATTACAATATGTTTACATTGCATTTGCAACTCAAACTTAATTTTTATGACTAGACAGAGCCCCCTTCTCACTCCAGCGAATCCCCAGCCTTATTATTACTAGTGTTACAATTTAAAGTCATGTGGTCCGTAATCCAACTTATGCAAACACAAATCAAACCAACTAGCACTTGTTTTGCAACTTTCCCTCCACAGAGTACATTTTAATTATGTGTACAGCACATGTAATGCAGTACAGTACAGTCACTTCCATGAGCAAGTTGCCCATTACGTGAACCTATAATCTCGGGGGACGGAAGAACATAGCTATACTCTGTGCTTCACAGCACATACCGAACGCAAGACTCCCTGTTGATCCGATTGATCCACATGCTCTTCCGTGATTGGAGATTCCGTTGACTGCCAACATAGGAAACGGGAATTTTTTTTTTTATGGGAAGAAATAACCTGAACTTCGGCTAATATATTTAAGATAGGCTTCAACAAGTACTAATAAGAATTTTGTAATCACGTACACCAGTGTTATAACTATAAATGAATTACTTCCGTAACACAATAAAAGAAATATTGCGTTGACTTTTGTTGGTAGAATCGAATTTTATCTATCTGCAATTTGACAGTGTTCGGCGTCTGCCTTGTCAGCGAGGGTCTCGAATGAGCTAACGTAAAGTTTGACGGTTTGCTAACCGTGTATCAACCATTTTTGTAAACTTTGAAATAAATACAGTATGGAAGACGATCTGCCAACACAATACGACGTTATCGTCGTAGGAACAGGTATTGAGCTACATGAATAATTGAAAGAGGAGCGACTTGTTTCAGTGCTGTGGAATTTTTGTAGTCGTATCAAATCATTGGCATGTTGTATCAAAAATGTACCGGTCAGGTGTTGCGTACGTTTATAAATAAGTGTGACTAAAATTTCCAATGCATTTTACAATGAACCATCTTTTGTTTAGGAATGACTGAATCTATAGTGGCTGCGGCTGCAAGTAGAATAGGCAAAAAAGTTTTACACCTCGATAGGTAAATTGTCTGAACTTTCGTAAACTTTAATGGAAATCCTTTCACACTATGATTTATTAACCTTGACACTAATATGTTTTTGTTCTCACTTCAGCAACGAATATTATGGAGGGCCGTGGGCCTCATTCAATTTTGAAGGATTGCAGAAATGGATTGAAAATTGCCGTTATCTAGCGAAACCCCATGGGAAAAGTGATGAGGTACCCACAGTGGCGAGTGATGGAGAAACATTAATTGAAGCAGGAAATCAGTTGTCAACACCATTTAACGTTGAAGAGAAATGGTACATTGTAGAGTAAGTTTGCTAATGTATTGATTGGAACCATGATGGCCACTGACGGATAACAAACTGGATGGACAAGGTCCAGTTGATACAGAGTTTTCCATATGGAACACCTGTGTCTGACCTAGGCAGTAAAGGTGAAAGAGTAGCCAAAGTTTAAAGCTGGCCACTTACTTCAGTCATAGTGAGAAGATTATCAATGTGTGAAACTTTGACTCTATTCATGGAGCAGTAACTTTGCCATTGATGTGCTAGTTTATGTGCTGTATTTTATTACAGAGAACTTGCAGACTCCGAAGAGGCCCAGTCATTTTGTAAAAAAATTGAGACTGATGGAGATCATCAAGATAATGCAGGAGAGAAATTAGATGATGCAAAAAAGGCAGAGGTTGATGAAACAGAAAGGTGTGTTGGGGATGAAAATGACACTGGAGTTGGGAAGCCTGCATCTACAAAACAGTGGAGTAAATCTCAGTTGATGAAAGAATACCGCAAATTTAATTTGGATTTAGCACCAAAGGTGATTTTAAAGAAATTACTTATTTGTATTAGCAGAATAGTATGTAGCTTTATTGTAATTATTTAAATACTCTTTGTCTTTACGTACAGAATAAGTTGTTGTTCAGATATGACTTGGACTCTACTGAGAACTGGGATATTGAAATGAAGTACATGAAAAAGTGTCACCACAGTAACTTTTGTAATCCAAGCATACACATTGTGGATGTGCATGTGGATGACAATGTGAAACAGGGAAGTGATTCAAGCCACAGTGGTGTATTTCATGTATGATAATTAGTTATGAGAATGTAAATGTTACGCTTGAATTATGTGTAAATAAATACGTAAATTGGTTACATTAATTACTACATTTGTGAAATTTAGACATTGGTGCATAGTTTTATGGTTTCTGTTTGTAAGGGTGTGATTTCCATAACTGACAGTTTGTTATGAATATGTTGGTTATCAGAAGGTGCAAAGTTTTGTGAGAAGTATGGTAATATTCAAGAATGCAGGTAAGAAAATGAGATCAATGTAACTCAGGAATTTTTGGACTGGAACCTAAAAGGATATAAGCATTAAAATAAACTTCCTGGTTTTAGAGGTTGCATTGCACTTTAACCAAGGTGGCCCTTAACAAAGAAATGTAATGATGGCTAATCAGTAAATTATTTTATGTTTACCTGTGGATGATGAGACATAATAAACTTCTCTTCTCCAATTAATTTCTCATACTTAGGAACCATATTTCTTGTGGATATCTTTTCCAGGTGTTTGTCATTTAAATAAGTTAATTTTTTTAAATGTGTGTGTGTGTTTGGGGGGGGGGGGGCTGAGCATTATGGAAGGGGTTTGCTGGTGGGTGTGCTTGCTCTAAGAACATGAACTTTCAGAGCAGAATGTCTTCATTTTTTGGGTGTGTCACATCCAAGCTACTTCGTAAGTCTGGACAGCTGCTTAAAATGTACTTTCACTGTTCATTGATGTAATCTGCATTCTTACCATATGCTTTGATAATTAATTCCCATTATGAATTATATGCGATACTGATATAACAGTAATGGTTAAAAGTACACAGAGCACTGTTTCATTTTGAAGCACTTAAAGGTAGTTGCTGTTGTTCCGCAGTCTTTAATTAAGTCTTTATTTCTCAAAATAGACCATACTGCCAATCCTACAAAGTCTAATGCTTTGCAAGCATTGTGTTGGCTTTCTCCTGCTTCATTATGTCTAATGACATGGGATTTCACTGCTAGTGACAGGCTTCCCTCTGCATTTTGACACTTTATTCTGTTCATCTTGCCTGAAATATTCATTCTTTACACCAATGAGTGCACATTTGATGCATAAAAATATATTCTGAAGTTGCTGCTACATGTTTCAGCATCATTTATGCCATCAGTAGGGAGCTTTATACCAAAATTTAAAACTTACTTTGTATTATATTACAGCATTCATGCAGCTTGTGTAAATATGTAGGTTTTTTAATTTCTGATTAAGGTGCTATGGATATTTTTTTAAAGTAAAATACATTAAAACAATAAAGCAATAATAGTTTTACAGTGTTGTTAAGTATGGTTAAAAAGTTGTGTGCTGACATGCTGTAGATATTTCTTTGCATACAAACATCTAATTTTGTTGAAGAATAAGAGACCAACTTCATGTCACTAGTTACTATGTTTTATTTCACTTCTTCTATGCTCAACATGTTTCGGACATTAATACATCCATCATCAGAAGCCTGCGACTTTTCAATTGAATCACCACATTGGTCGTGTGTTCTTGTTTCGATGTGTGTTGGAGTTTCGGTGTGGCTGAAGCCTGCTACACGGATACCACCCCAATCCAGCCACACCGAAACTCCAACACACATCGAAACAAGAACACACGACTAATGTGGTGATTCAATTGAAAAGTCGCAGGCTTCTGATGATGGATGTATTAATGTCCGAAACATGTTGAGCATAGAAGAAGTGAAATAAAACATAATAACTAGTGAGATCAAGTTGGTCTCTTATTCTTCAACTATCACAATGATGCATGGTCCAATATACATAAGATCTAATTTTGTCTTCGATCCCTTATGGATCTTGTCCATGTGTGATGTGTTGTGAGTTTCATGTAAGAGGTGAGTCATCGTAACCTTAACCCTTCAACTTGAGAAGCTTCTAATGCTGTCTGGTTACATTCAGCCATCAGCTAATGTATGGAAGTTGCAGTAGTCATTGATCACAGGTGCTCAGAAAAAAGTTCAGCTCATCGTAGTGAAACATTGCTAAGTGAAGCTCATTATAGTGAGGGACACATGGACAGATATTAAAAGTCTTGCTATGGGAATGTGCCAGTGAGTTCCATTTTGTAGTGTTGAGCTGCATGTAGCTGTCAGTAGTTTGCTAATAGTCCCATTTCAGAACTTTGCAAATATGCCTAAAAAGTGAAAATATGTACTCATAACTGAGTTACGTACCATTCTAACGCTAAGAAGTACATAAATATGTTTATTTGTGAGAAGAAAACAGATTTTAAACAGCGAAAAAGGGGCATAAAAAAGTGCAGTTTCAGCTGCACTGGTTCAAAAATGATGTTAGTTTTTTTTTATACTTGATAAAATTTGAGAGATGACCATCAGAGGCCAAGGGGAAGTTGAGGCAAAGACCAATGGACCAGAGAATAGCATTCTGGTAGCCACAGATTGAACATGCCTGCATTAATCAAAAGTAGTATATCACATGAAGGAATGTATTACTTTGACAGAGTCAAAGGTGCTAGCACACACTTTAAATGTTAGGATGTGGGAGCATGAGCGAACATGCCGGTGGCCGAGTCCACACTGGGATTGCAAAGTGATGCCATGTCCTTCACTTCAGCATGTTGAAACATTTACTACACTTACTTTCAATATGCGATGTGATTAATAAACACTCTTGGAGTTATTTAAAGTGACCATTTGGAAGGCTTGTGGAGGAAGTGGGATGCAAAGACTCGGAATGCCTTCATCTGCCTCAGGACAAGTACAGGTTGTAGGCTTTTTGGAACACAGTAAGAAACCTTCATATTCCATACTGTGCAGGGAGTTTCTTGAGTTTCTTGACTAGATGAGGAAATATTAGCTTCTCTGTAATTATTCTGCTCCATGGAATTATGGAGGCATTTTATCTGTGTAGTTTTCTTGTAGACTCTTGACTTTTAATGCTGCCTGCCGGTCAAGTTGGGCAGTAAGAGTGTTGTGCTAACGGGAGGACTGGAAGGATAAAGCCTACATATTTCATCAGTGCCTTCTGATTTTTTGGTTCCATTCTGGGGCTGAAACATCAGTAGTATTTCCAGGAATGTGCAGATATATTTTTATTGATAATGTTGACACGAGGTGCAGTGTACATGTAATATTGTTGCATGTTTGGATCTTTGCTGAGCTTGACACACCTATCAATTGGGTTGTATTGCTTGAGTAACTTTTGCCTGTCATTGTCAACAATATACAGTATGAAATGTGCTGCTGTGGAAACAGAAATTTCTCTTTAGTATTGGTCTACATGTATTGCCATCAGCAGTATAAAACATACTTAATGTTTGCATGTAAAGTGCCTGATAATTATGTCAGATTTTAACCAAACTTGAATTTCCATGACAGATTTTAGTAACATCGTCAATATAAAACTTCATGATAATCTGTCATGCGGGAGCCAAATTGTTGTGTGCAGATTGTCAGTTGGACATGACGAAGCTAATCAGCGTGCCTAAATATTGAACACTTCACTAGTTGTCTTTGAACAAGTTACTGTACTTTGTTCTTACCATTTTATCTCTTATTTTCAAGATGTGGAATGTAGACATTCTAACAGATTTGCTCTGAGATAAATCCTGGCCAATTTTTGGCATTCACTATTTCTGGACAACTGTAGGCTGACAGGACGGCATAGTTGGTATAGCAAATCACTAGAAACTGGATGATTTTGGGGGTGGGGGGTGAGATCTTCGTTACCTGTGCACACTGGACCCAAGGCCCACTAAAGTGGGAACTGGTTCCCTTTCCACAGGATAAAGCGGCTCACTCCCTTCCATGTGCCTTCATGGCATGCTATAGGGTGACTTGTAGCTTTACCTTTACCTTTTTACTTGGATGCCTGTGTCCTGCATGTGTATTTAGTTCCAGCTGGTGAGTTGGACACTTGTGAATAACAGTTTCATTGGAGGAACTGAGGGAATGTGAGTTTCCTCAGTGTTATTCGGTTGCAATGTTGGTCTGTGTGTTCTTGTTTCAGCTCCTGTTTGCTCGTGGGTCACTGGTTGAGCTGCTAATCTCCTCTAACATCGCACGTTATGCTGAATTCCGAAGTGTTACTAGAGTTCTTACCTGGTTGGATAGTCGTCTTCAACCTGTACCTTGTTCACGAGCTGATGTTTTTGCCACTCATCATGTGACAGTTGTTGAAAAGAGAATGCTGATGAAGTTGCTAACTGTGTGTATGGAGTATGAAAGCAGCTCAAAAGAATTCGAAGGTACACACTGCTTGACATGTTGTATAATTCAAATTCATTTGGTGCTAGGACCCATCTGATATGAAATTTGAACATTGCTTCAGGACTCTTATTAGTATTTTATGTTGTTTTTGAATTAAGAATACTCACAGGCTGACAGTTTTAATTGTGCTCATTATTCTATTGTCCCTGATCGTGAGTGTGTGAGTCACTATCTGTATATCTCATTTTTTTGCCTAGGTTTTGAAGACAGATCATTTCTAGAGTACTTGAAATCGAAGAAGCTGACACCAAATCTTGTACATTATGTGCTGTATGCCATTGCAATGGCTACAGATAGTACCCCATGCATGGAAGGTGTAGCTCGTACGCAGAGGTTTCTCAACAGTTTGGGACGTTATGGAAACACACCATTCTTATGGCCAATGTATGGTAGTGGGGAAATACCCCAGTGCTTTTGCAGGTAAGATTGCTGATCAGGTGGATCAGCTTATGTGGTATAGGTCATATTAATGTTGTACAGTTTTATTTGAAAGACACCAGTATTTTTTCTTGCATTCCTACTGTTGCCAAATCTCATATTTATTAATGTTATGCTAACCTCTGACTTGCAAAATAAGCTGAAATTCATCAGTTTTCAGTTTGTCACCTCATAGATTATGATACACAACTTAACTTAGATCTTTTCATGATTAATTAGCATTTTTGCTGAAGTGACAGTCTCACCATCATTGTGATCCATCAGATTATGGGACTCCTGTTTCTCATTCTTGTTCCACACCATATTCCATCATTTGTAAGAAAAGAGTCATTGCTGATCCACTCTGTAAGGTGGTTGGATGTCATGAAGGCAGATGTAATTCCAATTGGAGACATTCTTCCCAGACGATTGTTGGGACACGTGTATGTGTGATGACAAGGCAACCTTTTATATGGTAAAATGATCATTATTTGTCAGCATAATTGTTTGCTGCAGAACATCTGACACCAACCTTATACAGAATGGTCAGAAAGTGGCTGAGAATTACACAAAGATATGTATGTTTCAGTGTCTTATACGAAACTATTGTCACATTCCTCAGATGTATCATGCCACTTTTGGGTTGACCATTGTGTGTAATGCCATATCCACAGTGCAAAATATACTCTAAAATCTTGATGCAGGCTTTGTGCAGTGTTTGGAGGTCTGTATCACCTGAAACGTACAGCTGAAACTCTCATAGTCAGTGACAAAGGAAACTCCGAATTGATTTGCCATGGCATTATGTCTGGTGGACAGAGACTTGAGGCATGTCATCTTGTGATAGCAGTCACCTCTGCTCCTCCACAATTTCTCAAAGCAGCACCTTCTGGTGGCATGTCACGTGGAATTTTTATAACAGACAGGTAAACCAACTAAAACATTCAATTTGTGAAATCAGCCTGTCCAAATAAGGTTTGCATGATTTCAGTCTTCTGATGTGAAGTAGCTTGAGAACTGTGCTCTTCTGGGTTATTATGTAGTGAGTAGTGGTAATTTCTTACTGGTGTTTTGTGACAACCTATTGGTCCCATCCTCAGCGTTCAAGACTACTGATAGGTTGTCCCAAAACCTTGGTAAGAAATTACCACTACTCACTGCATTATAACCCAGAAGAACAAAACAAGGTTTGTTGACATTTGCACTTCAACCTACATGTGGTTGTCATCAGTAGTACTACCAGTGCTTATTTTGACTTTATATTTATGCCAGTATGGATTTCTCTACACCATATTCATTAAGGAGAGGCCTGGGTATAGAGAACACCTCAGGCAAAGTGGAAAAAGCTATTTTTTTTGCTTGCATTGCAAAACATAACCATGCTGCAGTTACAGTAAGTGGTGACATTGCCCACTCCTTGGGGAGAGTAGTACATCATGTGTGTAGCCAACATGGAATTTGTCATTGTATTTTTAGTGCCCATCTGTTAAAATATTCTGATTGTAAGTACATAGGTTGATTTCAGTGAGTCAAAAAGGCTGTCACATAAATGCTGTCTTGCTGTAGGCTATATTATGTTACCCAGTTTGAACTACTGATGCAGTACAATGTTGTTACCATTATTTTGGCAGTTACTAAATCTGACTGTTGAAGCACTGAACAAAGTGAACAGAGCGAAGTGGATAGTTGTTCATTATGTGAAGATTGTTCGAAGTTCAGCTGGCATTTTTATATGGCTTAATAGGTTTTATTTCTTTATTCTTTACTTAATCTGCATGTATTTTCAAATAACAGTGACTCAAAAATCATTTAAGATGTTGTACAAATACAGTGATACTCACATAAGATTTTCCTGCTTGAGACTTTTCCCGTTGAAGATGTCAGGATAATGTAGCAGCAAAATTGTTTCATGTGATCAACTTACCATATTCACCCAAATGCAAGATGACTCTATTCTAAGATGATCCCCCATATCAAACAAGTCTGCCAAGGGAAAATATTTTTATCCAAATCAAAGACAGCCCCCCCCCCCCAAAAAAAAAAAAACTAAAACATCTACTAAGAAGAAGTATTTTGAGAGTAATTCCAACAGCTTAATACACAAAGCAATAAGATTCTGTCCACCTTTACCAATTAGTGTCACTGTCACCATCCTGGCCGTCAGTGCCTTCATCCTCCTCACACTCACCCTAATATTCCCAACCTTTTCACTGCCATTCCACAACATATCATCAGTCTCACCCATTGCAGTGTATATACAGCACTTCTTAAAAATCCTTCACAGTCACTTAGGTGAGATGTACTGCCATGTTGCTGCGATCCACATTGAATAATATGTTCATATTTCTTGGTTTACAAACTTACTTGAACTCATGAAATTTCATAATTTTTTCCACAGATGGTGTTAATGGAACTAAGAATTTTAAATACTTCTGGTCCGAATTATTGTGTTGTGCCTGTGGTCTGATCATTATGAGTTCATGGTATTTAATTTGTGGATTAGTCCAGGTTTTATTTTTGGGTCTTGTAGTTAATTTTTAATTCTTCAATAGCTATTTTCCTGTTGTTTCTACTGTTTGACTAGATCTGTTGTTAAATGCATATCTTAACGAGTTTACTGTTTATGCAATGCCCAGTGACAAAATAGTTCAGTCTAGGTTCTGCCAGGTTAGGTGCTTCTTTTCATGAAGACAGAAATAGAGGCATCTTCTGAAATGTTTTTTTCTTTAAAAAATTAGACGATGCTAAAAAAAATGAAATCTTGTCTGTTTAGTTTATTCCTGCTCTGATCTCTCGTTTGTCTATACTTGACAATTTGGTGTTGCAGGCCATTGTTTGGCCCTGCTTGGTCTGATTTAGAGTGGTCTGGTTTGGTGCAATCCAGTTCAGCACTTTATATGTGAATATAAGACAACCTCACATATTTAAGCACCAAATTTGAGGAAGAAAACTTGTCTTGCATTCAAGTAAATATGTGCTTGTGGCCTTTCAATACATTCCCACATAAGAAAATTTCCTGCTTAAGAAGCATGACAGTTTCATGATAAAACTAGTCTTTCACCAGTTTGATACGTTTTCCCTACCAAAATGTTAAACAGTTTCACCAAGATTCCATTTGTTCAGTCTGTTCCCAACATACAGCACTGAAATGATGCAGTTCATGTAGGTTAATTTCTAAGGTAATTTCTGCATGTGAATTTCACACAGCAGAATGACACAGCCTCATGGTGCATGGGTGTGGCACTTGATTCATGTATTTCTTCTGAGATGCAGAGACTGCAGTTAGTCCCCATTATGCAGCCTTTCTTGCTCTTCCACCATCCTAGTTGTTGCATCAGCCCTGTCACTTCTAGCTATGCTGCTGTTGGTGTTGTTTGGCAGTGCACAAGTTTGGGAAGTCTTTTCCCTCAAAGTCAATGCCAGTGTGGCAGCATAATGTTGAAGTGCCAGTCATTGCATGGCGTGGCACCATTGCGCTATTGCCAACTTGAAATTAGCTCGGAGCAAGTTGCATTACACATGTAATATGTTTAAATGATGTTACCGATAAGAACACTCAAGGCAGCCTGACCATGTGGCAAACATTATCTATGAGTCCCCTCCTGTTTGCATTCAACTAAGCCCACTTTCAATTGCAGACTTTTGTGTGAGCATGTCCTAGTTTTCAGTGACTTCTAGCAGCACACATTGCGAAGTTTTTATAATTGCTAGTGGTATTGTTGCTATCCTGCCCCATGCCTCTCTGTAACGTTTTGATCCCTGCACTTTACATACTTTTGGCTCTGGGCCTTTTTTCTTTCTACAGAGACATGCTTGTAAAATGGTATGAAATAACACTTATAAACACTACTGGTTACATATACACCTTTTCTGTGTCCTGTGGCACTTTTCAGACTGTATTTGGGTCATGGCCTTCCCAGTTTTCTTCCTCCAGTTCTGTCTGTTTTTTGCTTCTGATTACCAGTTTCATATAAGGAGCAAGATGAGTGCATCCTCTTGTACACTATCACCCACCTGCTATGTGATCTTCCTACTAGCTTTTTTCCTTTGAAACTTCCTCCTAAAACCCTCTTTGGAATGCAGTGGTCTTCAGTCCTTACAACATGGCCTACCCACTTGAGTCTCTCTATGTGAATATATGTTGCAAAAGGTATAATCTATACATATGATAGAGCTCTTAATTGTATTTGATTCTCCATATTGCTTGTGAGTTGGTAGGTCCAGATATCTTCTGGAGGATTTTCCATTCCGCGGAATCAATTTTATTCATAGCTTGTTTAGGGAGAGTCCATGCTTCACTACCATAGATCATAATACTGTGAATGAGGGTTTTCTGTAATGTCACTTGAACTCTCCAATTAATGTCACAACATTTTATTAAAGATAACATGAATAAATAGGCCCTATTGACAGCTTGTATTGATGCCAGTACAGCTGTGAATTCTTCATTCTTGTTGGTTATGCGGTTACCCAGAATATTCATTGTATTTACCAAGGTTAATTCTCTGTGCTACTTGTCTTCTTTATCTTCTTTCCTTTTCTTGGATTAGAACCTTTTTTTTGACTCAATTATTTTAACACCAACTTTCTTCTCTTCTGTGTTCAGATCTTCAAAAACTTCCTGTGCTGCTAACACACACACGTAATATACATACCAGTTAGCATCTTAGTTCCTTTACTTGCCATGTATGTAAGGATTGTTCAGATAGATGATGCAGTACTGCCTGCATGAGTGCAGCACAAACATAACAGTACACAGCAAAACAAGAAAAGAGGAACTTTATTTTATGCAATGTCACATATAAATACTTTGCTACAGATCCCATTTTCATACACAAATCAGTACTGTGACTGGTGTATGAAGATATAACCCTTCACACTGCATAAGCAAGTGATTGTTTTCGTGATGAAAGGTGGGAACTTCCATTGTTACAGGTGTGCGACAAGGTACTGTGCATATTTTCTGAAAACTGACTTGGATTTTTGGTAGCCGCAGAAGACATTAAAATTTGAAGTGCGAAATATATTAATACACTAACAAATCTCAGACTTCTGTCTATACAACTGAAGCAAGAGCATTGTGATATGCATGAAACTGTTCATGGGAGAGCAGTTTGAATCACCTTCTGCATAAATCAGTACTGGGTACTGAGGGCAGCATAAAGAGGGAATCCAGGAAACATAGACACAGCTCTAAAATCACACTTGTCTTACCACATAACACAGTTTCATAGAAGAGTCCACTTTTCTCAATTTTTGCTTTTGACCTAGGTCCATTCTACCTGCTGACAAGGAGTCATTGACACTACTCCAGTTTCCTCCAGTAGATGGGTGTAGGGAGCCAGTTACTGTGATTGAAGTGGGTCCTTCAGCAAATGCTTGTCCTCCTGGAATGTGTAAGTAAAATATGAACATTCTTTGACTAGGCAATGAAGAGTGGTTCTGGTAGTGACAGACTTTTTGTTGCAGATGTGGTTCATATGACTTGCAAGCAGCAGATGACAGCAAGAGAGGATCTGCAGACTGTTGTACAGAAACTTCTGCATATTGAGTTTACAGATGGCACCACATACCACCCAGACAAAGACACCCAGTTTACTGAAACTACTTCCCTCAACAGGGGACTTTCTGAGGTATTTCATACATAAGAAGAGGGAGCAGTACACATTAGTCTGTGTTTCAGACACATTTGTGTGTTACACATGAGAGTACATTTTTCATACTACAATGTCAGTAATCTCTGCATTATCATTTTTGCCAACGTGATTTGTATCTCATATATGAGGGTGACAAGATGCTAAACATGAACTTTTAATCACTAAATGTAATATAGAAAGGCCACTTATAAGGAGTTCAAGACATGGGTAGTATGACAGTAATGGTAACAGATTGGTGCAACTTGTAGCACAGAGAAGTAGTGTGTGAAATGGATATAACTGTGACACAATATGATTGAAAAGTCCTCATGCATGTAACAAGAGGAAATCTGCATGTCAGTGTCCACTGCTGTGGACATACAGTGGTCATAATGATTCATTATCAGTGTTGATTCTGATTGTGGAATATTTTAACTGGTCAAATTTGAGAATGATTACAAACTGGCACCTGATATCTGAATATAGTAAATATACATGCAAGATTTAACTTCTTTACAAGTGGTTTATTTCAGAGAATGTGAATGCCAGTATACTAGCATGTGACCTGAAAAAATTCAGTGTTCAGTAACGGAAATTGATATTGCTTGTGTGTTCAGGGTGGTGAAGTAGCAGGAGAAAAACCCAATGTTCTGTGGTCACTTTACTTCAACTATCCTGCGACATCAGACCATGGCCTGTCGGCAAGTATCCCAGCAAACGTCTACCTCTGCTCTGGACCAGATCTTGATCTAGATTTTGAATATGCAGTGAACCAGGTAAATTGTACAATGGCATTGTTGGCAGTCCTTTCCATAATTTATTCTTCATTTATGAGCTTTTCATATTCCATTTTTTTGTATCTAGTTGTATGTGAGTGAAATTTCTAATATTTTTCCTTGTGCGATGTAGAATGCAAAATAAAAAATAATGGTCTAGCAGAATGTACATTTAGTGTCTGGTTTTGTGGTAAGCTACAGTAGCTAGGTATTTAAAAGTTAATATAGATATTGTAACAGTCTTTGAAAATGTGTGGAGGTGTGAGGCTCAATTTCTGGACTGGGGCAGTAGAATTTTAGGCCTACATTAGTTACAGGTCAGAATTGTCTTCTTCAAGTGTTTCCTGGGCCTAGTGCCTCTTCCACTCCTGCAAGCATCTCCAGAACTCCTGTTTTGTGATGCTGTCTGGCACTGCCTGTGGTCTATGTAGAATTTCCACAGTATCCTTGTTTCTGGTTCATATCCATAAGTCCAGCTTTAATCTCCTGCTGTGACCTAAGGAAGTAAATTTGTATTTATGTTGGCCTCACCTTGCAGGTCCTTGTACACAGAAAGTCAGTTTTGTGTCTCGTCATCATTCGGCAGAAAGCACAAAGTTTGTAGCAGTTTGCTTAGTGTTTAAAGCTTCACTTAAAATGCGTTGGTATGTGTGTTTGATAGGCCTAGAATGTAACAATCTTTGTTAGCCTCATGATGTTTTCCTTTTGGATCACTTGATACAGTGTAAACATATTGTCATCGGTTCAGCTCAGTGATGGGTGACCTGAATGTTCAAAATTCGGAACTGAAGTTCAACCAATTTCAAAATATGAACACCATTTAGAGATACATGTTCTATGAATGTCATGACTGTCATTGTCATAAAAACACTTTTCTGTGCATATCATAAGTCTCATGTCTCTCAAGGCTGAAGGAAAACTGGATCTCTGTTCCTTAAATCTCCCATTTCACTGAGCTGCAGTAGTTGCAGCTCACACTCAACATAAAAACACTTAAATTTCATTTGCAAAAAAAAAAAATTGCATTGTTCTGTTCCAGTGACACCACAATTATTCACAATAAATCAGCTCTGTGCTGCCTAGTGGCAAATAACAACTACATAGAACTGCATTCAGTTGGTCTGGAAGCTTTTGGCATCACACTTCGTAGTTTACAGTATGAAAGTTCAGGAATATCTACTAGCAAAAATTGTAAATAACTAGTTGGGAACTGCAGTAAAACCCTGATTTTCACATTCCCAAATTTTGTGTTTTCCTGGATTTCACAAATTTCTTGGTATGGCCATGGCCAAATATCTATAAGAACAGTGGTATATTTCTCTGGATTTAACATTCCCCAACCATACGTTTTCACAGAATTTACCCTTCATTTTTCTAGTCCTGATGATGGTGTGTGTTTGATTTTATGTTTCATGGTTTTTTCCAGAATATTTATTTGTGTCTGGCAAGGCAGCATATTGGTATAGTCTCCCCTAATAAAATGTTAAAATAGTTAAAAACAGTTCTTTTACAGGTGGCAGTAGGTTGGATGGGTACAAAAACAAAATTAAAGTGGCCTGAAATGTAAGTCCTGAGCTGTAAGCATCGTAACACACAGTTGCCATCACAATTCAAGCCATATGTAGTTTCTCTAGATTCATGCATACATGGTGTTTCTCTGTCTTCCATTCATTGTAGTTATTTATGCCTCATATATTTTAGCAAAATATCCCAATACGTGTGGTTAATTTTAAGGTACACTAAAACTAAAACTAAACTCCGTGGCCTTAGTCCGCACGCGAACTATACCGACAGAGCGGCCGCCGCCGGTCGGCGAAGTTAGTGCCAACTTTTGCGGATAGAGGGGTGTCATGTGGTCAGCGCAACAGGTCCCCACAGCCGTTAATCTCTGTTTTCTAAACCTGGAGCCGCTACTTTTTTCATTCAAGTAGCTCCTCAATTGACCTCACGAGGCTGAGTGGACCCCGTTCCAGACCCACTACTACTCAGA
>Ga0131853_10004493_pt1 | contig 24994 bp, 19 predicted proteins | sample TergutLab28metaG_FD_92764 | JGI IMG/M metagenome (GOLD analysis project Ga0131853, IMG submission 92764) | Labiotermes labralis P1 segment gut microbial communities from Petit-Saut dam, French Guiana - Lab288 P1 (version 2) (version 2) | ecosystem: Host-associated > Arthropoda: Insects >...
CCTGCACTGCATTCACCCTGAAGGAAGCACATGTGCAGTTCAATGGCTAGAGTGAGCTGACTTGCAGTAATATGACACCACACTCAAGGACAGAAATGGATAAGTTTGTCAGCTGACAGGTACTGTGCGTGGACCCGCAAGAAGACCACACTTTCCTCTGGCCATTATCTCTGTAACCATTCAACTTTGGACATAGGTGTTTTGGGTTATATCGGTATACTTTAACATAAGGAACACCCTCCCGAAGTCTGGCACATTCCTCCAGGGACACCCTGCATAAACATTATTGTCTGTTTTATCATGCTATTCCCTACCAGCCAACCTGCAGTGTTGTTTCTGTCAGCTGTGAACAAAACATAAAATGGTAATAATATAATTGAATCAGAGTAATTAAATATCAAGTTTCATAAGGGATCAGGCGCACCTCAATTACCTCTGCAATCACGGGTCTGTCAAGACAGGGAATGACTATAGTCACAGAAAGAGTAACTTGAATGTTGAAAAGCTGGTAGACATAAGAAACAGTATGAAAGCTAGCAAATGAAAACACAGCCATCTATATCAAGATATATTAAGATATTATGCATACTGTTGGCAGTCAATAACAATTGTTAATGTTTCCACATGGAACAGAACTGAACAATAAACAGATGTTTTTATGTTTTGTTGACCGTGCATCCTAGTATAATGATAGTCTTTTTTAACAACTTGATGCACAAATTCTTTATTTCATAAAATTATTATATATAATACATATTATTATATGTATTAAAATAAAGAATTTGTGCATCAAGTTGGTAAAAAAGACTATCACTAAACATGTGTCAAAATGATGTATGACAAGCCCTCTTCCTCTTGAGATGGATTTTTGCGCAGAAGTACTTACCAGGTAATCAGTACACAGTACTAGCAGTTTAAATATATGTTGACATGTCAGGAATTGTTAACCCTACACTATTTCTTCAGCCTATTTATTGATTAACACATGTATCACTGTTAGAAAGCTGGAAGAAAAGAAATCTGTCCAGTACAAACACACACACACTAGAAACTGTCAAATTCATGACTCTGTCTGTCTAGTCAAATTTTAAAGTAACAATATTATCTAGAAATAACAACCATATTTTTTTTGTTGATTAAATCAAGAAGAAAGAGTTGGGCTGGGAATGTAGGACATATGGGGGAGAGGCATATTGAGTGTTTTGGTGGGGAAACCTAAGGGAAAGAGACCACATGGAAGACCCATGCATAGATGGGGGGGATAATATTAAGATGCATTTCAGAAAGTGGGATGTGGGGCATGGACTGGATCGAGCTGGCAGGCACTTGTGAATATGGTAATGAATCGTCAGATTCCACAAAATGCGGGTAATTTCCGGACTAGCTGAGAACCAGTTGGCTTCTCAAGAAGGACTCTGCTCCATGGAGTAAGTAAGTAAGTAAATCACAACCATAAACTATGTGGACTCCCAATGCATGTGGTAATATACATATTGTGATTAACATATTTTGGAAAGTTAAGTGTTGCTCATAAATTACTTCAAATGGCTTATAATATTACTATCACAGAAACTGTTCATACTACAATAACAACTGAAAACAGACTGAATTCTAAACAGCAGACTTTCTCTAGTAGGCCTACATGTTAAAACTCATAACAATTTTTGTATGTGATAATTCAAAAGCTGGAGGTTACTTCCATCAGGGTGTGAAGCCACATGGTTTTTCAGATAAGCACCAAAGTTCCGGAGATGGCTGATGTCTGAGGCCACACAGTTTATCATTAAATTTATTGCTGTAGTTACACCAAGAAAATTAGTGTAAAATCTGAGTCATACACAAAGAACTTTATGGCTTGTATGTTGCATCAAGAATACTTGAAGCACAGAGGCTGGACTGGACTGGACAACTGTGACAAAATGTACCATCAAAACAATCTGAAGCACAGAGGGTGGACTTGAGTAGAGGTTGGACTGGACAACTCTGACATAAAGCTACATTGAAACATTCTCCAAAATTGGTCAAAATACTGAGCCAAATTTCTCCTTCTGAATAACAAATCATGGACCATCTAAAATATTACGGTCAACTTGGCTCTCAATATAGTGGTACTCTGATTTTTATATTGAACAGCAAATTAAATATCTCAATCATTTTCCAGTAATTTAAAGAAGATACGAAGATACACCAGATTTGTACAGTACAACATGTCACCGGTAATCGCTTTGCTACTCTACCAGAAGTTTCTGATCTGTGGTAAGGGAGGCACAATATATGAACTTTCATGTAAGTATACAACACAGTTGGGGGCACAATAGCTCAGACAGTATAGTGACTAGACTACAGGCTGGAGGATTGAGGAATCTTGGTTTGATTCCTGGCAGGAGCAAGGTATTTCTTCTCCGAAGCACCTGAAATGGCTCTAAGGCTCATACCGCCTCCTATTCAGTTGGTACATGTGGCTCGTATCCTGAAGGTAAACCAGACAGGGAGTGAAGCTATCCACTCTGTATCTTACTGACAGACTCACAAGTAATCATCATTGAGACACTGTAAGCAACGATATTCACAAACTTGTCAAGATATGGTACGTTATTTTCCATTGGATTGGTCCAGTATCCTGAGAGCAATACTTCACCACAAGTTCTGCTTGCTCTTCCAATCACAAATCAGAACATGCAGCATTCAATTAGGTGTAGTAATGAATTTATGGGTGCACTGAGCCACTCTGTGCATACCAACCAGTTACACACGATACAAGTGACTTCTGAAATGGGTACTGTTAAAATAGAGGGGGAGAAGTGTTTTATTTAATGATGATGTCAGTTGATAAGATTTTATAGCACCAATGGAAGATGGACACAGCACAGACCACTTGTGCAATGACACTAGCACTAAAAAACCAAAATACTTGAGAATAACCTGTCCCACCTGCTACTTTGTGCACCACACCAGCCATACAGACTGGCCTTGAAGCATCTGCACTGCTTGCTAAAATGTCACCACTTACTCAAGCCCATTCATCTTCATCCCTGTACCAGGAGGCATTTTTGGTGGCAGAAAGAGGCAGGTGTATGTAGCTAACCAGTCAACTCATTCATTACAGACACTAAGAATGCACTGAGCTTTAAATCCATTTTCTCTATAATGTTCCACAGTGTGAATTAAAAGGCATAGGAAGAAAAGGATATTTCAAAGTTAATTGCTTTCAGGATATTGCAGGTAAAATACTTAACTTCACCTTTGTATGTAATCATGAAGTGATATGCATAACATACTGGAAGAATAAACAGAGGTGACAAAGCATGACTGAACATAATATATGAAAGTGATAATCAATCAGAATAAACCACCTTTGTTCATCTCTCCAATTCATGTTCCAGACATAAATGTGAATCCCCGGCCCAAAGTGGGCCATAGTCTCCTCATTCTTGAGGTTTCTAGATCACATACGACGACGCATCACAGTCAGTAGGACTCCTCTGGACGCGTGATCAGAGCGTCACAGAGACCTCTACTTGACAACAAACAACACTCACTACAGACATCCATGCCACTGGTGGGATTTGAACCCACAATCTTAGCAGGTGAGCGGCCGTAGACCTACGCCTTAGACTGCGCAGCCACTGGGACCAGCACATCAATGTGATGGATTTCTTAAAATACCATATTTACTTGAAACTAAGGTGACAGTTTTCCTTCCCTCACACAATTGAATCACCAACTACCACTTACACCTGCATGGTAAGAATACGTCCCGAATCAACGACTCTTTGTTTTCACTATTGAAATTCCCATTAAAAATGATGGGAATCAGCAGACTCATTATGTCACACAGCTGCACAGTTTCAAGCCAATTTCAAACTAACCCACACTGCACAAGGTCTTCACACATTGGCAACATCACAACTAGTCAGTCAGTCAGTCAAATCTCTTCTGTTATGAACCCTAAATGTTCATCACTGAGTTAACAGAAGCCCACAGTCACTTCAAACCTGTTACCCATGATCCCTTCTGGGCAAACGCTTCTTTTAAATGCTGCCTCCACCCTTCTCTACTCCCAGCTTGTATCCTCCAGGTTCAAACTCCCAAGCACTGTACTGCATCTCTCTTGACTGTGCCCTCCCATCTTCTTTTCTTTCTTTCTTTCTCCCCCCCCCCCACCCACAGATTTTATATTGTTCAGCACCTTGGCATAAGGAATACTGTATTCATGAACTGTGGTGAACTTGAACATAGTAGCTTCATCTAGGTAGAGATTACTTCTTTGGACCGCTTGACTGAATATCAAGGCAGTATCAACCTTCAACAAGTCAGGAACTAATCACCCAAAGCAACAATATCACACTGCACAACACTTGAATCTTCAAGCTCCCTTTAGATGACAGACTGATCATTGACAAACTATAAACAGCACTTCACATCTGCCGACAGACAGACAGACATTCCCACAGACATTCCCAATGTCACTTTCACTCTCCCTTGAAGCGTTATACTTACTTATTTGCTATATCTGCTCTCAAAGTTGGCGGCAGATCGCACACTCCCAGGTTGATAACTGCCAAACCCACGTTGCTGTTAGGGTTAGTTTTCACACCAATCAGTGTTCGCCCTATCCTGCAGAACACAATTATGAACATGAAATATCAATGTGGAGGTGCCCACGGACATTACTGTCTTCTGGGATGTAGTGCTGTGTCAATTAACAGACAGGGGAAGGCAATGCCACAAAGACATGAACAGTGAAGGCAGAGCTACACTCACTCTAAACCTCGTCATCTGCATGCGCCAGACACTTCACACTCGGAGCAAGAGCTCACAGTACCCATTGAACTGAAGGTTGAGTGGACTGCACAGCTGCTACAGAGATGAGAAAATCTCCTGCCCATGCAAGGGAACGAACGACAATTCATTGGTAGCCTGGGCTGCAGCATAGTCACTAAACCTGTCTATAAAAGTACAAGGTATCACATCCCATCGGACAAGAATCTTTCGTTTCATCAATTTCAATGCAAAGTAATGAGGCAGTAAACACAGCAAACTCAATGCATACTCCAGTTGTGATTCCATACAAATCCATGTCTAAGCTCTTCACAGACTCAGGGAATTTCTTCACCATCTGAATGATTATCAAATGTTAATGTAAGACCCCGTGCCATGAGGTTTGGTAGACGCAAGTCTAAGCACAAGGACTATGCATGCTATTATGTCAGTGTTGCACCTGTTCTTACCGACATGCTGTCAGCCATGAGGTCAGCAACAAGCTGCAGCTCCTGAATCACCATATCACCAACAAGCACTGTGACTTGGCACAGAACACTCTTTGTCGTCACCAATATACTATTCAAAATACCCAAAACTGTAAGCCCAAAAACAAAGCTGGATTAACCAAGGTTAAATAACACAGTCATTCCAGGATCCTATGACCAAGAAAAATCCAGATCTAATTACAGTGAAAAATCCAACGGCACAATTGCAGTACTTTAATCATTAGAATTAGGTGACACTGTATTTGCTATAAATGCTCTAGCCATTTACTGGCCCTATAATGCAGTTTCAAATTATTACATTCAATGTGTTACAGACTAAGAGTTATTTTGCCTTAAAGACAGTGGGAGGTGGGACTGCATAGTGTTATAGCAACAGGGCTATTGGCTGGACAGTCCAGGGTTTGAAACTCAAGCAGGGACAAGAGATTTTCCTCTTCTCCAGGACATCCAGACCAGCTCTGGGGTCCACCCAGCCTCCTATTCAATGCCTAAAGAGGAACTCTGGCAAGGGTAAAGCAGACGAGGCATGAAGCTGACCACTCACCTCCACCTAGTGTCAAGGACCTCTAATACTCATTTATACCTCACAGGCTTGACACAGAGAGCTTTATCTTTTTTTACAGAAGGCAATGGAGGGCTTTCTGAGAATGAATGGTCATCCAAGAGGGTATTTGGAGAATTTGGTCTCACAGGTTATAAGTACATGAATATGAACTGAGCTGTGTGAAGTTAAATAAAGTGAATCAATAAGAACAATGTGATGTGTGTGGGACTGCTGATTGGTGGTAACGTTAAAAGGAATGAGAGTCATGCTGTACAGACATGCATACATAACTTTGTACACATATACATACGCACATGACACCCATAAAGACGGGTGTAAGGTTACCCATCTTATCACATAAGGGCTCCACACTCCAGCCAGATGTGGAGTAACATCAGATATTCAGACTTCTTAAATTTTGGGATTCCATTCTTCTGGTATGTGGTGCTGCATCACTGGCTTCATGCTTCCTGATGTTCGTTTGGGACATCAAGAACCAGTCACCAAGTAACATGACATCACACCCCAGTTACACCAATGTACATTCCTCAACACCTTCTTATATTTCATTTGCATCTGACAATAACTGAATATATCAGGATCGGGAAACGATTGTCACAATGTTATGTTGTATGTGTTGCAGCTTTTTATAATAGAATAAATAAAGGGTTCAAGCCCTTTTGAAGACCTGATTCACATAGGCCTTTTATAACAGGCTCAGTGTGCCACCTTATTCTCTAAACTTTCCCCTGTAGGAAACAATCTTATCCAAGTCCCACAGCCTTACTGAAGGCCAGGACTGATCTTGGATGGGTTGTCCTAATAAACTCTGTGTCCAGCTTACCCAAGCCCATAGAGATATATCAAAGTGTGGCTAAAACATCACACTCATAATATATGGGAAGAGAACTCAAATTCTTTCTCATGCCTACATGTGAGATAATCACAATGTCTCTCACATGCAGACGTTTTCTTAAAGCATTGTGGCCAAGAATAATACCACAAACCCTCCAAGTTATATATAACAGAAGAGTATATCCAGTACAGGTTCCAGCCCAATAAAAACATTGGCTGCGCCCTCCCTAGCCAAGTGCCTTTAGATTCCCTTTATGGATACCCTATAAAAATAAACACTCCATTTCCAGAGACTAACGCTACAGAGTACTCAGCATAGGAACCCTCCCTCCAGGCTCCAGTCACGGAGCCTATATACAGAGACAGATGCTCCACTTCTTGACGTGTCTGTCAGAGTCCCCAGTTAAGGAGCCACCCTCCAGGTTCCACAGAATGAGCCACCTACTGGGACAGATGTCCCTTAATTTATACATCTCTGTATCCAGAGAAAATAAGAGCCTCGTTTTAGGCCCACAGATCCCAGCCTTGGCCCCCTATTTGTCCCAGAGCCTGCTGTACTAGATAAGTGCTTGGATGTCCGTAGGAGTCTTTTGTCCGCGAATCCTGTCTTCCTTGGATAGAAAAATAGCCATATAAAAAGGACCCAAATTATATTAGGCTTCAAGAAGCCACTTCCATTCCTAAAAACGAACTGAGACTTCTGAAGCCTAATCTAGGTTCTCCACATGGAGCTCCTATAAAAAGAGATGCTCCATTTCCTTAGCCATTGGTTTATTCATCCATTCATATCTCTTGGAGTCCCCAGTTAAGGAGCTCTCCCACAAAACATAAGGAAAACAGTCACCACCCACAGAATGCCACACGGGTGGGAGGCCTACATATAATGAGGTGTGGACAGCTTCCCCAAGGCGATTGTTTACAACACTGGTAGTACTAACCCAGTGACCCGCAGCCTTCAGAATAATGCCTTCCACCTTGGCTTGGGTAGACCACAGCCCTGTTAGCTAACAAGTTTTGTAGTAACTCTATACAGGATATCCCCTCCACACCTGTTACCACCTCCCATGTCACCCAGGTATGGACTGCCAACATGTGTCAGTGTAACCCTCCCCTCAGAACACCCTCTAAACCTGTTACAATCTCCACATGACCCTGCGGAATGGACAAGGGGCTGGATTTATGGGAGGAATTTTAATGAGAAGAACCACCCTTCATTATTTGCTCTCCAAGATGGGGGAAGTGGAAGGTAATGCAGGCACAAGTAGTTCAAGATGACAAATGCAACTTTTAAACATTTCTCTTTCTATCAATTACTCTCAGGATAAATTTGCTAAATTAAATACCTGGAAGTGACAGATGTAAACAAGTTACAGACTCAACAAGTACATTTTAAATTCACGTTACAAATCAAATGCAGATGCGAAGGTTTACACAGTGGTGTAGCTGAGGATTCAGGCATTCCAGGACAAGGTGCTGTGTCACCAGGTCTGTGTCTGCTTGGACTGCCCTACTGGATCCTTGCAGACATGTCATTCATCTCTTAAAAAATGCTGCAGAAAACACAGCACAACATCCAAGTAAACTTGTGGAAGCAACGACACTTTCAAGGTAGACCTTATCTCAAAACTCACCCCAGACATGCCAACTGTCAGGTTTTCCAGATTAACACTGTTAGGTTCTGTAAGCAGTTGATGCAGCGCACAGCCATCCTGAGCAGGAAGGTATGAGAGGTCATTCTGATCCTGAACGCATGACCTCAAGCAATACATCTCTGCATAGCCCAGTTGTATGACGATGCTGCCAATCACATTCTTACTATCCAGGAAAATGTGCATGTTGAGCAGATCAGCAAGAGGGCTGTGGAAGTAATGCTGAAACAAGACAGTTTCCAGTTTGGTACATACTGTTTATTGCAGAGAAACTCTTTCTAACAATTTTGTGAGAAGTGAAATGGGTTATCTGATCTGTGGTTGATTTAATGGCACTTTTTCAAGTACACAAGTTGTACAGCAAAAATGTGATTGCTGAAATGGAAAGGATCAATGATGTTCCTTTGAAAGAATTTTAGTTTTCTGTAGTCATACATATCAGTGTGTCTGTCGGTGTGCAGCAGTTGGTGCAAACTGGTTTTGATTTGGTGCAACTGTGCTTTACAATAGATAATGAAATTGCCTGGACTTTCTTCAACAGTTCTCTTGATATGCACTGTCATTTACCTCATCCCTTAAAGTGTGTTTATATGGTAATGTGTTACACTCTTCACATCTGCATTCTGAATTGTGTGTTCTTTAAATTGGATCTTCTTGAAGTGTCTTGGTATAGTGCAACAGTACAACAGAAATACTTGGTTGTAAAAGGTAAAGTTCACAGTATAACAGGCCATGAAGTCCCAGAGAAGGAGCAGAGGTATGGTTCTACTCTTTCTTTAACCTTGACGCTAGCAGGGGGTGGGTGTTCAATGCCATGACCCGGCCTTTTTCCTTTTCGCTCCCACCGGGGTTCAATCTCAGGACCGTCCAGCCCATAGCGAGTCAAATATTTGGTTTATCAGACAACAAACAGTGCCTGTTTATCCAGCAATACAATGTTATGTCAGTGAATATACAATGCTAAGCACAGACTAACCCATACCTTGTATCAGTTACTGTTCACAGTATACCATAAACACAGCAGCAGAATGCTCTACTTAATATTTTCAGAAAGTGAAATATAAACTGAAATAAACATACGTAAATAGGGTCATAAACTAAGGTGTACAAAAACAAGCTGGAATGTTACAAAACTGCATATTCAGGCAGATGACTTCAATCTTATACACCTCTTACTTCAATGTCTTACTGTACAGTGTTTCAGACACAATGTATAATGTCACCAGGTGCAGCAATGGGCACGTGAATGCAAACAGAATCAGGATATCACAAAGTTGAATTCAAAAACTGAACAACATAGATTAAAAGAACTTGGTTAGAATCACGATTCACATTTCAGTTACACAGTTACACTTAACCATTGAGTTGCTGGGTTCCAGGACAAGCCACTCCCCACCACACAGCCAGGCCAGCTTAATGGGTGTGCAGCAAGAGGTTATGACCCAGACCAGCGAGCCACGATCACTCCCAGAGAACCTTGTTCTGTGATCGTTTGCACAGCACACTATATGTTACAGATGGAAGCTTCAGGACAACCAGCTATACTGAAACATGCAGTGACACTGTGAGCAGGACACAGCAATGCAGTGCAGTGACAGTCAGTAGCTGTATAACAAGACATTCACCAGGAATTAAGTACAAAGACAAGAGACGATGTTTGTTATAACAACAGTGTGTTTGGCGTCTCTCACTAATATGAGGGATAGGTGAAACAAAGAGAGGGGGGGGGGGGGAAATGTCACAAAACAGGATGAGGCAACGCCCCCCAGTCTTTCATGGATTCCCCTGTCACATGTGTGCTGGTGTCAGCATGTTTTGTAACAGTATCAGCAACTTGCTCTTATGTTTCAGTGTATTCTGCTCTTATGTTTCAGTGTATTCTGATACTTTTCATACACACAAGCCCATTCACCATATAGAAGCATCCTGATTTGTGTGTGCTGGCTGATGAGAAAGGGCAAAGCAACACTCACAAGATAATTCTAGACAGTGAACAGACTTCCACCTACGTGTATCATTAAAAAGGCTACGACAAACCAAACACAATAAAATGCACTCTTACTGCTGTACAACATGCCTGCAGTAGCATGCTCATCAAAAGCCACCCCCTTAAAATTGGGAATCACAGCCACAGCGTATCATGCACCACCCAACCCACATCTACCAGATGTCTCACCCACACTTCCGAGTAACCAAAGGCCTTATCATCACAATGGATATCATCTGAGTTTTTCGATAATGACGAACCTCTTTTCATGAACTATCTGATCACAACTTTTGGCCTTCCCTGTACATGCAGCACAGAACACCAAGTGCTTCTTACAGATACTGTGTCAACACAGCCCACAGTGCTGCTGTGTGTTACAGATACTGTGTCAATGCAGCTCACAGTGTTGTTGTCTGTTACAGATACTGTGTCAACACAGCCCACAGTGCTGCTGTCTGTTACAGATACTGTCAACGCAGCTCATAGTGTTGTTGTCTGTTACAGATATTGCATTAACACAGCCCACAGTGCTGCTGTCAGTTACAGATACTGTATCAATACAGCCCATAGTGATGCTGTCTGTTACAGATACTGTGTCAACACAGCCCACAGTGTTGCTCTCTGTTACAGATACTGTGTCAACACAGCCCACAGTGCTGCTGTCTGTTACAGATACTGTCAATGCAGCCCACAGTGTTGTTGTCTGTTACAGATACTGTGTCAACACAGCCCATAGTGCTGCAGTCTGTTACAGATACTGTGTCAACACAGCCCACAGTGTTGCTCTCTGTTACAGATACTGTGTCAACACAGCCCATAGTGCTGCTGTCTGTTACAGATACTGTCAACGCAGCCCACAGTGTTGTTGTCTGTTACAGATACTGTGTTAACACAGCCCATAGTGCTGCTGTTTGTTATAGATACTGTGTCAACACAGCCCACAGTGCTGCTGTCTGTTACAGATACTGTCAACGCAGCCCACAGTGTTGTTGTCTGTTACAGATACTGTGTTAACACAGCCCATAGTGCTGCTGTTTGTTACAGATACTTTGTCAACACAGCCCATAGTGTTGTTCTCTGTTACAGATACTGTGTAAACACAGCCCATAGTGCTGCAGTCTGTTACAGATACTGTGTCAACACAGCCCATTGTGCTGCTGTCTGTTACAAATATGACAAGGGAGGTAAAATATATACTGAAGGTAAATCCAAGTTATGGAATGCACTTGTGGTTAGGCTCAGGCCCTTAGGGACAGGACAGTGTGTTGTTGGTGTGTGACTAGTGCCTTCTTCTTCTGGGTCTAGACACACACCACTAGACACTGGAGATGAAGTCACTACGATCCTTCCAAACACCACGGACCACTCACCCAACACCATGCTGTCACGTTATCAGAGCCTTAGTTTTCACTGAATGCAAATACAACCCATATACAGCACAGCACACTATATTGTTTTCACAGCATTTTGTCAGACAGTCGACACATAAGCAAGTCTTCAATTAAAGGACGTAGATCTTAACAACATCTGTTTCATTCTGCACACTACTGGCAGATGAGCCACTGTTCAGTATACGACAAACCCCTGACCTGTCAAAGTCACTATACAGTGTGACTTTTTTTAAACCATTCCTCATAATTGAAAAAATAACTCTCAAAACACCAAGACATACAATATGCAGGATAGAGAAATCAATCTTAGAGGAAGTGACTCAGCATATCGTGACAGCATTCAACATCAGAATTGCAGCGGCCAAGCATATGAACACTCGTAATCAGATATTTAATTTTTGTCAAAATTTCTGGGTATGTGCAGCACTGCAGCCCTTATGGAAAAACTGCCCCTGTATCCAGAGTTTCACAGTGGGGTTTCTGAGGATACAAATTGTCTGAATTGTGACAACTTTGTTAGTGGGTTAACAAATACTTCACACTTGCACTTGTCCCATCTTATGGTTGCAAAATACCGGACACAAGACTGTACTTATGGACTGATCAGTACATGACATGACAAAAAAACCTGTGCTATTTAAGCAATCAGTGAAGATAACATTAACTTTGATAAAGCTTGTCAAAACAGATTAACTGGTATCACAACACAACCAGTCTGAAATACTTTTCTCATAATGCAGTAACAGATTCAACAAACTGAGGCTTCAGAGGCCAGTATCTCCACAGATAGTCAAGAAAAAAGCCTGAATTTTATGGAACCATTTAGCATTTGACTGTTAACAAATGCTGCTCTGTTGGACCATTGATAGAAACAGTCTTAAATGCTACAGGACCCGAAAATTTTTTGTCTGAAGTGGCCCAACAGAGTAACAGTCTCTACCTTATTTCATCAAAAAAAGAAAACACAACTTTATATTTAAAAAGCAGGGATAATGGACAATGAAAAAGACACACAGAATAAGTGAAGACTGATCCCTGGCAGGGAGAGGCTTTTTCCCCCACTATGTTCAAGGTATATCTTTGTCCACCCATTTGTGCAACTTATGGGTGCAGTGAATTTTATCTTGGGTGGGGGGAAGAGGAGGTTGAACTGTATGAGTAACATATACAGTAATACCTCAACTGTCTGTACATTCCTTCATACACTGCATAGGAACAACTGTACCTAATTCAGTACCAAGAGAAATACTACTGCACAGTTTAAATACAAAGCACAATAACTGTCCAAATAAACCCATCAACATGTGACAGTCAAACAAAATGGCTGTATGCATATGTGCAACAGTCAGATCATAAATGTCCAATGGACTTTAAATTAACTTATTTTGGGAAAGAAGAAGCCACAGCCACTGCCTGCATCAGTAAGGGCTAATGAATAAGCATGCAAATTCAAATTGGTTTGATTTCGAATTCCCAACTAACACAGGCCTACCCCATAAATACGGTCTCACATGCACACATATTTACTGCACAGGCTACTTTTACTTGCTACAGTGATCAGGTGTGGTGAGGGAACCCTCAATCCTTAGTCTAACTTCAGTCTACACAAAGTGCTGGTCATCTGTTACTTCAACGGAAGATTCACTGGCAGCTTGTCTAATGCACTGTTCTTGTGCATTATTAAACATCGCCATCCGTTGTTAACGTTACATGGCGTCAGTGACAGATGAGTGAATTAGTACAGACAAACAGTGGAATGACACTTTGGCCACCACAAATCCCACACTCACTTGTGTACGATTGAACCAGGCCTCTGAATATACAGTTCCTTCTCATTGAGCTGCAGCACAGCACTATATAAATCACCCAAAATTTGACCTTTGTCTTGGCTGGTCTTCAACAATCTTGTTGTACCACATGAACCCTAGGACCAGTCCGAGAATTCCGTGAGCCATCAGGTTCTGTGTCAGTGTGTGATGGTGAGTTGCTGTGACTTTTAGTACTGCCACTACAGGAAGTTCCTGATGTGGTTAGAACCAAGTTACTTCTATGGTGAGTGTAAATTATAGATTTCCGATTTTTTTTCCAGGTCTGGGAGAACACTCGGGAAATAATGGACGGCTCTGCACTGGAGAGGATATGTGCAGTATATGTGCAGACATAGACCACTCTTCCACCAACCTATAAACTGCCTTATCTAATGTGAGGCCAAGACCCCTTTGTGTTGTGCTAACCTGGACATCTGATACACACACCTGCATGTATAACAGCAAATGACCATCATCTCAGCTGGCAGCCCACTTACACCCACACAGCAGACACACTACGAACCCAAGAAGCAAACACCCCATTGACGACAGTTACCTACAAAGGAGAGACATTATGTTGGGTAACCCGCAATGGCATTTACAATGGGAAAAAAACTGGACACCAACCCACAACATAATGCCCCCCCCCCAAACTTGCTCCCTACCCACATCACTAGGCTCCATACCCAGGCTATATGCCATGTTTAACTTAAAATCCTTGATGATGAGATCTCAACATTGATACATGGCTACATGCTTTATATAAACACTCTAACAGCATACAATTTTTTTGGATGATAAAACCTGATGATGGCCAATGTTGGCCAAAACATGTACTTTTTATCATTTTCTAATAAGCATCAATTAGATACATAGTTGTGTTATTGTGTTACTTAATGTAATTACCCTACCTATTAACCTCACACCAAAGTCGTAACGATCCTACGTTTGCACATGTACTTACTTGTACATTTTCTACATTCAAGACAAACCAGATGATACACAGCAATTCAGTTTGCTAGCAACATTCGCCACAACTTAACATGACACACGTACCTTAACAGTCCGCTGTGGATGACACAATTCATAGACAGTAACTTCCTGCATCTTGCAAAGCCCAACATTCTCATGATGATTGCTGTCTTCTTGCATGTTACAGCATGCAGACTGGTAGAACTACTTCCAAAGGGCAGAAGATGAAGGCAGCAGGCTCCTCATCACCCTTTCCTTCTTCTTATTCTTCTATCTGGAGTCACTCAGGTCTCCAGAAGACGCAATGCACAGGCAATGACCAAATTCTCACTTCCCATCGCTATGTACGGCATTCTGTCACTTCTGTCAACAAGAAAGACAACATTTTACATGACAATTAACTGCCTACTGTTCTCACCAGTTTGTGCCAAGTAACACAACCCTGTGACATGAAAATGTTTCATGTACAAACAGCTGTCGTTATGTTTAATTAAGTACCACATGATTAATGTATAGTGGGAGGTGGAGGTATAACTCCACACATTCTTAACCCTGGCACTCGACAGATATGAGTGGTTGGCTTCATGGCCCAGCCACTTTACCCCAAGTACCAACTGAACAGAAGGCTAGGTGGGCCTCAGAGGGCTGGTATGGGTGTTCTGGGGAGAAGAAAAATGTTATTCCCCTGCCGTGAAACAAACTGTGATTCCTTTGTCATTTTGCCCACAGCTCAGTCACTTATTTCACTCAGCTATCCCCACTCCCTTTCATGTTACCCAACACACAGCACAGTCCTTCTTGCACAGCCAGCAGCTGCTCAGTGAGTCAAGGAAGTTCCAAGAAGGTTCCTTTTGTGTTCATCAACATTGCAGCTGGTCCCAAGTCAGTTTTATCCATTCAACATCACATCTCCCCAACAAGTCTCGTACCATCCATTTTATGGACCTAAGTACTTTTATACATTTGTGAACTCTCTCATGCATGCTACTGACCTTCCCCATCACAGCCTCCTTGATTTTGTCAGTCTGATACTACATGGTAAACAGTGCACATTATTGTGCCATTCTGTGCATTATCAAATGCCACAGAACATTAACAAGTCTGTAAACCCACAAAGAATACAACACTTCTGACATGTTTGCTCTCCTTGGTTCAAGAGTTTCTAAAATTAAATCACACATTCTTGAAGGAGACTAAACCTATCTATTTTGGACAGCCCTAAACATTTAACACTGTCTGCTTTAGACTCCCAACTGAAATGAAAATACTATATACATGTATAAAGCTCCCGTCACACCGCTGTCATTTCCATGTATTGCACCAATAACCTCACATTCACACGGATCTTCACCAGACACTTGCATTCCACAGGAATCCCTAGACCACACACATTTATTCTTTCTAACTACCCACTCTACATCTGTCCTTTTGATTCCTACATTTCCTACCCACTACGTGATTCCTGCAACTTCACATCACCATTCTTACTCCAGTTCTTCCTATAAAGTACAGTCCATTTCTGGCCATTACACATGCTAGCCCATATCTTCCTCCCAAAGCAATCTTTTCTTTTAAACTGTCCTGTGTAATGACACCAACAGTTTCTGAGGCTATACAGTACCAGTAACACAGCAGTACTGAGCACCAAAAGAATTATACTGATACAGGCAAACCAAAGTATTGAATGGAAAATCTGTCCCAGTGCCACTTGTGCTGGCATAGGAATTGACCACAATAACACAGTGCCATTAGTCAAAAGCCTCTATAATTAAGAGTGTTATCAACATAATTCACAGACTTTTATCAACATCAAGCTAACATGGAGGTGGACACAGAATATTAAAATAATTATTTTTTGTGGTGCAACAGTCCCCAGTAGGCCAGGGCCTACTCAATACTGAGGCTGTTGTTATACTCTGACACACTACGTTTGGTAGGACTCCTCTGGTTGAGTGATCAGCCCGATGCAGTGACCCCTACCTGACAACACACAACACTCACAAAAGAGACGGATCGACCCAGTGAGATTCGAACATGCAATCCCACTGCACAGCATCGAAAGTCTTTTTGGTGCCCCAAGCAAGAAAAACTATGGCCATTTCAGAAATTACAAACTGTAAAGGAAACAAAATTGTTTATAGCATTTCCTTTTAATTGGCCCCATCACTTACAATTTATCGAGTGCAGGAAATAAACTTTTTCCATTTAAAATAACCAGGACCAAACTTCCACATGCCCAAGAGGTAATTCAAAATGGCCACACTACAGCACACCAGCTGTATTCCTGAAGAACAACACTTAACCTCGAAAGGATATGAAAAACACACACGTTACAATTTATAACTTTATAACTAACTCAAAAGGGCACTTTAAAATTATTTCCTTAAATTTCATATACTTCTCCTTTGGCTTCAATGCTGCTATGCTTAACAGGGAACGGGGGAACAGTAATCCCTCGCCCGTGTACTGCTGTCGTTTCAGAGTACTCACAAGTACAGATCATCTAGTGCATTGCAAACAAAACACAAATTTGTTTAAATAATTAAATACACAATAAAATGGTTCCGGTTACGTTCAACATATGCATTACAAACTTAACATTTACAATAAAACCGAAACTTCCACAATAAAACTGATATTTCCAGCACACACAAATGCACTTTAACACAGCACGTGGCCTACAAATGGCTATTCCCTGATAGGAGCGCAGCACTCGTATAATTACATATAGAACAAGATTTAGGTTATGGTGAAGACATACGTAACGAACTTACCGTTCACAATACAACCCCAACTTCCACAGAAAAAAGTAATCTCAACGTCGCACAGAAAAACACACAATGCAGCACGTGGCCTAGGCGCGTAAAGCCTGCAAAGAACGCAACATATACATACATTTATTTCTTTATTTATGCATGTACGTAATATGATTTTGCTTAGGCTCAAACTTCAGTAACAAACTTAACGTTCACAATAAACCCCAAAGATTCAAAAATGAAATTGCGATGACATGCGTATGAAACTTACAGTCCAACGATGACAGTTAACCGACCCGATCGAGACCAAGGCTGACATTACGTTCGCTATTAACTTTGACCCATGGTGACTACTAACACTCTCTGCCTGAAAAAAAGGCAATACTGCGTCATGAGTATTGAAAACTGCCATAAGAACGCGTCCAAATGCGATTTATAAACGACGCTGCAAATGGCCAACCAATGCGTCATATTATGCAGCAGTTGGAGAATTGTCCCAGGGAGCTGCAGCCTCGTATTCTTCTGTCGACAGCCACCCTGCTTAATAGCAATTATCAAGGAGGGCGTGTTGTGGAGGAGGTGTGCTCCTTAGGTAAGATTTTCTTGAGCAAGGTGGCCACATGTAAAGACGTTTCTCTCGTGGAAAGGTACGGGTCTTTATGCTGCTGCTGTGTATCGAAGTTTGTATGTAGTCAAATTTTGAGTTTGCACCTTGGGACCTGCAGGTACTCAACAAACCCTGACGACAGAGTGGTACGGTTTGAAGAGTATGATGGAGAGGAGTACAGACCAGGCATGACACTTCTGAAGTAGGGAACTGCTATAGGGGTTACAGGCCTAGAACTGATAAGAGTATGGGATGAGAAGGGTGATGTGGTTGTAGACTGCCACAGTATTGTGACTAGGGGGAGGAACCTTTTCTCTCAGCTGTTCAATGTACATGGGGTTAATGATGTTAGACTGAAATATAGACAGCAGAGCCACTAGTGCCTGAGACGAGTGCCTTTGAGTTTGAAATGTCTATTGAAAAGTTACTTACCGTTGAAACCCTTCCTCAAAACTGACGAATACCGTATCGCGATTCCAACCTGGAATGAAATATTTTCATACATGATTGCTTATGATGTTTATGCAATTGTATTCTGTATTCAAATACATAATCTGTACTACATTAATATATTGAATTATGTTTCACTTCCTATTAAAGCAAATGAAACCTAAAGGCCGACGCATATACTGGTTAAATACAACGGCCAAATACCCAATCAAATTCTAACGGCGATACAAAAAAAAATGCAATCGTCTCCTCGTCTGAAATAGGCTATGTAAAAAAATCACCGACGTGCTGATTCAGCTTACAAACGGCTGAACAATATTTTATATCCACTTGAACACACGGGAAGTGGCACGTCAGTGTGTGAAGCCTGCGTCTTTACGACTCGCATTATTGCCAGTAATTCCTGTACTTATGAAAATGTATTTGAAACAATATACAGGCAATCTAATTAGCGTATAACACTTCAGATTAAAATAAATACCATTTCATACCAGTTTCAAACGCCATGAACATTAGGAGGTAATTAAACGGCATACTTGTTTATTAAACTTAAGGGTTCCATAAAATGCAGGAAATTTCTTGACTAGCTGAGGAACTGTTAGCTTTTCAAAAAGAACTCTGCTGCATAGAGTTATACAGTTTACGAATGTGGCCGCAGGGCGCGTTAACATAAAGTTTCGAGACGCGATTTGGACACTCCTGATGGACACATGACAATGGCGCATTCCGTCCACGTGCGATACGACGCCGCATCATTGAGGTATTGTCCCCACCCCCCCTTTTCGAAGGAATTTTGTGCCCTTATATTCTGCGGGCTAGGGTTCCAAGAAGAATGATGACACATTGACGTCACGTCATATCCCAGAAGATGGTAACTGCGTGTCAGACCGGTGAGGGAAATTTAAAACTGGCAGATAACACTTACGTCGGAACTTAAAGGAAGACCAGAGACACTGACAGGCTGCAATGCATACAGACACATTCTGCGGAGTTTGGTACGTCTTCCTTAGTTACGACCCTGTTTTTGAAATTCTCTCCGAAAACATTCGATAAGTTAGAAATGGGGCACGTGGTGGCGCAGTTGGTTCAGGCACTGCGCTACAAGCCGGAAGGTCGCGGGTTTGATTCCAGATAGTGTAATTGGAATTTTTCATGTTCATAATCCTTCTGGTCGCACTATGGCCCAGGGGTTGACTCAGTCTCTAACAGAAATGAGTACCAGGAATATTTCCTGAGGGGTAAAGGCGGCCGGTGCGTACAACTGACCACCTTACCGCATTCATGTGCCGAATGTCTTGAAATCTGGGAGCCTCAACCTACTGGAACCCTCCGGGCCGGTTCAGGGATTGCCTTATCTATTACCGTTACCTATAAACTAGTGACACCAGACACACGTGCACGCATCACACATGTACACACAAACACAACTTATCCAAACCACACAGTTCACTGCTGCAGTCACCCCTGACATGCTAACGTGACAGCAACTATCGGCGAAATTTTACAGCTTGCATTTCTTTTTGCTATTCATAGAATCTCAGTGAGCTGAGGAAGTGTCATCAAACAGCAAACAGGGCAAAAACTGATGGCATTTGCGTATGACTGCCCACAGCATTCAGACAAAAGACGCTACCACAAGACAAGTGATGGCACCAGCATCATCTCTCTGTATAAACAGTGGCACTAACTACTGATCTAACGCAAAGCTGCACAGTTGAAGGTCGAGGGTCAAGTGTCAGAAAGCCATCGGATTGTCTCTGAGGACCTGTGGCGTATATTCTGGTAACCAGGTCTTTCAATATTTTGCTGGGTCACTGTATCGATTATGTTGTTTTGTACATTAATACATACGTAAAAATAAATAAATTAAAGATAAATCACAAGACCCGAACCAAATCCAACCGCAGGTCAGACTCCCCCGTTGCCTTCAAGTTGCAGTACTCAGTTACATTCAGGGTCAACCTTATTGTAACAGTCACTTGCAAGTACACAGACAGTATAGACAATAGTATAATTATTGCACACAAAGGCAAATTTCTCACTGTGTTTAATTAAGCAGCACGTCATGAAGGCACATGTGAAATGAAGGTTTGGGTCCACACAATCTTACTTTGGCACTAGATTGTGGAGGGCAGTGAATTTTACAGTCCTGTATGCCGTACCTATGGGATAAGAAGCCCCAGTAACTGCCTGAGGGTACCAGACCCAGTCTGCACATTTTATAGTTCACTACAAGCATGCCTTTGCCAGGAAACAAACCACAACCCCCAATGTCTGGCCAATTGTGACACCGTACTGTCCAGTCTAGCCCAGCTCTAACCGATCACAGAACTGATACTACAATCATTCTCTGACACACATTCATCGAAATACAAAGACATTGCTGTTCAGAGTAACAGTGACACAGGTGATATTACTGACAGTGCACTGACAGTACTGACAGAGGCACCACACATCAATAAAGACTCTTCCCCACTTACTGTTTTTATGCTCTTCTGTTTTGAAGTTACACAACTGTTATTTTTATGTTCATACTGTGCATATCGATTGATAACTGTTTATTATATACTGACTTATTCAGCATCCCATGCTGAATTTAATTACTCTGATTTAATTATGTTATTACCATTTTATGTTTTGTTCACAGCTGACAGAAAGAATACTGCAGGGTGACTGGTAGGGAATAACATGATAAAACAGACAATAACATTTATATATGAAGCATCTCCAGATCAGGCCAAAATTAAACCAGACAACTAGAGCTAGAGGAATTCATGTGATAAATTCATCTTGTCTTATGTTCAGCAGTATGAAACACAAGGGGCAACATCAGAATTGTTGCAATGTTTGAGTTTGTTTTTTAATGTATAATTTTAGTAACTTTCTGTACATCTCTGAAGTTGGCAGCAATTTGCTGAAATATGTAGGGTCGTATGAGTATTATAAATAATAAATTGTTGTATTGAGATGATTCTATTAATTCTCACTTTTAATTACCATGTTCAATGAACCCATTCTGGAGCCCACCCTGTTGTCATTTTATATTGTGCAGTGCAAGACCCATGTTACATGTAGCTTCCCAAATTTTTGTTTCTTATTCCAGTTCTTACATTATGTGAAAAATGCAAATAGAGGTATATTGTTATAAACATATTTACAGTTTCTCCAATTAGCTCCTGCTGTTGTTGATAATTCACAGTATAGATGTGCAAATGTGTATGTGTTGTTATCCATACAATTCTAAACCATCTTTATATTGAGACTTAAACAGATGGATACAGAGAGAGGTATCAGATAAAGATGAGTGAATTATAAAGTTGTTTAATTTGGCATTTGTGATTTAGACTTAATGCTGTCATTGGTTGCATGTGTGTTGTCTAGTGATAAGAGAAACTTTAGATGACAGCTCTCAACACATTCCTGGCACAGCCAGTAACTATTATATTTACCCCTAAAGTGTGGTCCTTTAGCCAGTGGATCAAACAAATTCAGCTTGCCACACTAGAGATTTCAGAGCACAGGCATTTAATGGAATATAAATTGTAGGTGCAGGCGGTAAATCTGAAAGCTTGACATCTGCTGAGTGACTGTGGGCTGTAGATTCTGGACAGCAATAATTTTTGAATGGAAACACTCAGCTGTTTCTAGCAACTTTCTGCATGAGGTGTTGGCAACAACAGATCATCTAGTATATACATTGGCAAGTCAAGTTATGTCACACAGTTCCGTCATTTTGGTAGTCATCATTGTGGCTGATCTGTGTGTGTGTGTGATGCGATTTGTGTAGCATTATTTTTGGGTTATTAGGAAGTACGTTGCCATTTACCATAAGTAGCTATTTCATGCGATGACTAAAAAGATATTGCTCTCTTCAGTGCGATATAGGAAGTTCGTTACAACATGCAAATACCGAGAATGTTAAGGTTTTGACAATCAGAGCAGGAAACTCTTATATGCACAAACACCTCATGTAATTTGTTTTTGTAACAATCAAAATTAGCAGTTTGAACATGTTAGTGTAGTCACATTATGCTGACTTGAGTAAATATTGTGGAAGATGACTTTTTTTTGAATGGCATCCATTAGAATGTGGGGTTGTCAAAATTTTTACAATCGATGATAATTACAAAGACGAGCACTGAAAGGATACAGAAAACTGAGGCTATAAAGTTTGTTATTTTGATTTGCAACCCCAGAACCTGTAATTTGTCACTGAGTGAAAATTGGTTGTGTAACCACCATTTTTTTTATGTTTTTCATCCCGAAGTGTTATGTAAATACACCACATCAGTCGATAACACAACACTTTATTTATATACAAAAATTGTATATTTTGTCAGGGTGACATGTTTCGACCTTATAAGGTTATCCTCAGGCCCTCCAAGAAGACAGATCCAAGAGTTGTTTATGTTTCATTGCATTGTGGGATACCAAATACTTCCAAGTTTTGTTAGAGAAGTATAAAATACATAAGCTTGTATATGTTGAACTTGTGTGACAGCTTTGACATAAAATTGGAACCTTATCTGGAATGGTAGTATATTGAAATCATTGTGTATAAAATATATAGAAATTAGTTGAAAGTTAGTCAAGTTAAAAGTAGTAAATTAAAAGCTACCGTATATAGAGGACAACAACATGCCCTATAAAGTTCACTTTCTAAATACTTCAGAGTAAAGCTGTCTTTTAAGCAGGTTAAAGGAATTAACCTTTTAAAGCCTACTGGTTACATGATGCACCACCAGTTTAACATTCTGCACTTGTACACTCTGCCCACACTGTATTTATGTGTTGTGTATTTTAATGAGAACAAACAGCAACTTGTGCCACTTACAGCATAAACTGATTGGTTTTTGTAACCGAGATGAAAAGTGTGTACTGTGGTGTAAGAACTGGGTCTGTAAATAAAGTTTAGTGTTCCCCACCACAAATCAGAAGTAATCTGATGGTTAGCAAGTGAGCTGTTTCTACAGTGTCACTTCACTACACGCATTAGGACATTCCTTATGTTAGTGACTCTCCCTTGTGCTTTCTAAAACTTTTACAGTAAACTATCAAAGCAAATGCCTTTGTCATTCATATTGCTGCTGTGCTATTGCTTTGGGGTTACTGTAAATATTACTTCATGACACTTCTTATTAGGACTCTTCTAAACATTTGAATGTTTCATGGTAGCATTATCATTCTAATGATTACTGATATACATAGTTTATGTTCTTCCTCCATATTTTAGACATGAAGATGTTACTGTCATTATTACAGATGTTGGGGAACTGATTTTCTCTGGTCAAACAATTAAAGTGACAGTATATAAAAATGCACAGTTAATTTTCTGCTTGTCTGTTTAGATATAAAATTATAACTTTCCATAAAGTGTGTTATGTTGAAATGTCACTTACAATAAATGTATCTTTCAGGACAAGAGCATTTATTCCGTGTTGGACATATCCTGTCAGAGGTTTTGAATCCTTGTCACTAAAATTCTTGTAAGCCACAGTCATGAGTGATGAACACATTGTTAGTTTATAAAGCAGCATGCAGCTCCTTCCAACAAGGCGGCCAGTATTTTCATTACAAATGGCTTGAAGAGCAATTTCCTGAATGGAGCGAAATCATGCTGAGTGCTATGTGCCTGTGTACAGACAAAAGAATTATGTCATCTTGTTCTGAGGATTACTATGGCCGAAAGAACAAAACGCTTTCTAGGAATCTTATGCTACATTTCATTTTGTGTGGTCTCAGATTTTAAGGATGATTTCTTATATCTGTAGTGTTGAATGTACTTTGTGGCTTTAGTACCATTAGCATAATCATTTCTAGCATGCTGGTAATGATCTTCTAAGAGAGATAAGACATACGTACTGGTATGCTGTGCTTACATCTGAGGATTTTTTGAAAGTCAGTATTATATAAATACTGTGGGAGATGTGGACTGGGTTTGTTTGGCCCCTGATAGGAAGGTGTGGGAAGCTCATCTGAATGTGGTAATGTCTCTTCAGGTTTTGTAAGAGGCTGGTAAGTGCATGGCTAATGGAGCAACACTTACCGGTATATTTGAAAAAAGATTTTTGTGACTTTGAATGTTTCAGTGAAATAAATCTGTAAGATGTAGTTATCATTTTGATGCTGAGTAAAATGGTTCTAATAGAACCCTGGTTCATGTCATGAAAGGGCACAACTGTGATTAGTGTGGTGGTTTTACGGAACCGCATGGATTTACTGAACGGCAAACTTGGTTCCTGTAACGAGGCACACATAACATCTTCACTTGGTGGAAATGAAGTGATTAGTATAGAAGCTGAAAGGGTATAGGATGTATCAGAAGTAGCAGATCAAGAGACAATGACAATTCCAGCAATGAAGATGGAACCCAATGTAAGTTGTTTGCCTGTGGTGTTACCCACATTTCTTGTAGGCTATATCCAGATTTGCGTGCCCCTATATCAGTGTGTCCTTGTGAAACAAATTTTGACTGGGAAATGGATTATGAGCAGTTTTAAGAAAATAAATCTTTATTTTGTCACTCACTGTATATGAAGTACCAATTGCAATGAAATGTTTCATCCATCAATGAATTCCTTTCATTTTTATGGGTGTAAAATGTGACCTGTCACATTGAAGGAATAATGTGCTTTGAGGGACTGTGAGGAAAAAGTTATCAGGAGAATTTGTGACTTATAGAGGGGGTTAATAACAGAAGGACAC
>Ga0131853_10004494_pt1 | contig 24994 bp, 29 predicted proteins | sample TergutLab28metaG_FD_92764 | JGI IMG/M metagenome (GOLD analysis project Ga0131853, IMG submission 92764) | Labiotermes labralis P1 segment gut microbial communities from Petit-Saut dam, French Guiana - Lab288 P1 (version 2) (version 2) | ecosystem: Host-associated > Arthropoda: Insects >...
AGGTGAGGTCCTTGGCGATCTTCGCGTCGACAGCGATCGCGGCCAGAGCCTGGCGGGCAGTGGGATCGAACTGGGCGTGCACCATGATGGGTGATTCCTTTCGTGTCGCCGCCGTGTCCGGCGGCATGGATCGGGGTGGGTTGAGGGTCAGGCAGCGACGGTCCGGTCCGACCCGGCGGGGTCGACCACCGTCACCGAGCCGGTAGCGATGTCGAACACCCATCCCTCGAGGGTGACGTCACCGGCCGCCAGGGCCCGCGCGACCGCAGGATGGGTCGCCAGGTTGGCCTGTTGTGCAATGACATTCGAACGAATCAGGGTCGCGGTCGAGTCGGCAACGGTGTCGACGCCGGAACGCGCGACCGCGGCGTCGGCGTGACGCAGCCATTCGGCCGTGGTGGGCACGGTGCTCAGATCGTGCCGCTCGGCCAGCGCGGTCATCGCCCCGCAGCCGGAGTGCCCGCACACCACGATGCGGCTCACACCGAGTACCGCGACGGCGTATTCGATGCTCGCTGCCACACCGTCGCCGCCCGGCACATAGGCGGGGACGAGGTTGCCGGCCGTTCGGATCACGAACAACTCACCGGGTTCGCAACTCGTGATCAACTCGGGCACCACACGCGCGTCGGAGCAACCGATGAACAGCGTGTCCGGAGTGTGCGTGGTTGCCAGACGGGCGAACAACGTCGCCTTGGCCGGGAACACGGTGTCGTGGAAGTGCGTGACGCCCGCAGCGAGGTCATGCATGGATCGCTCCTTTCGGTGCGCGTCGGCCTTGTGGCCCTGACGAGATCCAGCGTGCACAACCAGGAGCTATAGCGTCCAATACCTAGTTTCCATGATCACCATTGCTCTGAGCAATGGTGCGAGGTCAGTACTCCTGCGCCACCGCGCGGAGGGTCTCGGTGAAGGCCCGCGCAGCAGCCGAGTGGTACGCCGTGTTGCGGCGCAACAACTGCACGGCCCTGCTGGGCAGCGGCGGATCCAGCATCACGGGATGAAGATCGGCGTGCACGCGCGTGATCGCTTCGGGCAGAACCGTTGCGAGCGAACCACTGCGCGTGAACTCGAGCAGCGCGCTGATCGAGTTCGCCTCGACCGCAATGTGCGGCGCGACATCGCGCTCCAGGAAGTAGCCGTCGATGTGCAGACGCGTCGCGAAGTCGCCACTGAGCAGGCCCAGCGGTTCGCGGGCGAGTCGTCGTACTGGCAGCGGATCCGACTTCTCCGCCAACGGGTGTCCCGCACCGACCACCAGGCCGAGTGTCTCGGTGAACAGCGTGGTGTGCTCGATCCCCGCGGCGTGTGCACCCGCGAAGGCGATGCCGAGATCGAGACGGTCCGCGATCAGGTCGGCCTCGATCCGATCCTGGGTGGTCTCCTGAATGGTGAGCGTGATGTCCGGATGAGCGGAACGGAACCGGTGGACGAGCGGTCCGACGAGGTAGGCCGTGAACGTCGGGGTCATCGCCACCCGCAGGTGCCCGCGAGAGAGGTCCTGGACGTCGTGCACGGCGCGCCGCCCCGCGTCGAGATCCCGCAGCGCGAGCCGTGCGTGGTGGGAGTACGCCTCACCGGCGTCGGTGAGCCGCACGGTGCGGCCCGAACGGTCGAGCAACACCACGCCCAGCGCACGTTCGAGCTGCTTGATCTGCTGTGACAACGTCGGCTGCGAGATGTGGAGCGATTCGGCCGCGCGAGTGAAGTTCCCGTGGTCGGCGACCGCGAGCAGATACCGGATGTGCCGTAGCTCCATCGACCAACCATAGGCCGCATCGATCGCTTTCTTGGAAACTGCATCTTGGACGCTATTGCGGTCACTCGGCATCGTGGGTTGCACGGCACAGACAAGAGGCCCCGGCCGGTGATGCACACAGTCAGCAGCGACGCGAAAACTCTTCTCCGGCGGTCCATCTCGCCCGCCGACGAGGCCGGAGGCTCAGCCGACCTCGGCAGCACATCGTTGCCGCGGGCGGCCCTCGCGAACAACCCCGCTCGCCTCGGACTCCGTCAGAGGTGGCGAGACGGACGCTCCACCCCGGTCCGGCCATCCTGAACGAAGACCCTCAATAGCCTCCGAAGCCCGGTGACGATGCCGGAAGTCGACAATGCGCGACTCCGCTCGGCTTGATCTATCGTCAATCTCAACTGCCAAACTTTCGTGCTCAGGGCCCTTTTTTGGGTCAAAATCCAACCTATGATTTGAGCATCAGTCATAGCAGGAGCGTGTTTCAGATGATCTACACCGTTGAGTGCAGCTTTGCCGAGCCGTCACGAGAGGACGAGTGGAACGAGTTCTACTCCGACCGTAAGCTGCCGGCGCTCATCTCGGTCACCGGGTTCCACACCTCGCAGCGGTTCAAGGCGATCAGCACCGGATGTCCGGTCTACCTTGCCCTTCACACTATCGACGGCCTCGAGCTACTGAACGGGGACGAGTACAGGGAGAAGGGCGGCGGAAACTTCGCTCGCTGGCAGCCCGACATCACCGACTGGCACCGCAACCTCTACGACGGACTCGACCGCGCACCCGACGTGGCCGCAGGCGAGTACCTGGTACTGAGCTCGACCGGTCCGGAGGCTCTGACGCGGGCCGGACTCGCACCACATGCCATGCATGCCGTGGCGATGGAGAAGAACCCGGAACAGCGCTGGCTGGCCACGACGGCGAGCGCTGATTTCCCGCTCCTCGCAAGCCTGCCGAAGGACGTCTACGTCTATGTGGCGATGACTCCCCAGCTCAGGGCCGCATCATCTCTGGCGGCATCCGAGAAGGGGTAGTCCGGCATGCCGAACCTGACGCTGTATATCGACTCCGGATCGATGCCGTCGGACGAGACATTGGAAAAGCTCACCGAACAGTGCACTGAGCTCTGTACGGGCACGTTGCAGGCTGCGCCCGAGAACGTGCACATCATCTATCTGCCGGTGCGACGAGGCCGAGGCCACCCGGTGTTCGCGGAAATCTTGTTCCGCGAGGAGCTGTTTCGTCCGCCCGCGGTCATGGACCGCTTCATGCAACAGATCGATGACGCGATCAAGGGCACCGCGGGCCTTACCGCCCGCATCCGCTGCTTCGGCTTCGCGAAGCAGCACATTCACGCACGAAACTGATCGAGGCTGAACATGACAGACATTTCATTTCCCACCAAGAAGATCGGCGACTACACAGTCACCGCCATCAGCGACGGGTACCTCCCGGCGAGCCTGGACCTTCTCCTGAACGTCGATCACCACGAGGCATCCGAGATGCAGCGGCGAGGCGGCCTGAACGACCAGTCGCCCATACATATCAACAGCTATCTGGTGCGTAGCGCCGGCCACACCGTCCTGGTGGACGCCGGGGCGGGCGGCATCAAGCAGTGGGGTGGCCATTTGACGGCCGGCCTGCCGCTGGCAGGAGTGCAGCCTTCGGACATAGACACGATTCTTCTCACGCATGCACACCCCGATCACGTCGGTGGCCTCCTCGACGGGTCGGGACAAGTCGTCTTCCCCAACGCGGAACTACTGATTCACCAGCGCGAGGTTGCCTTCTGGCAGGACGACGGAAACCTTGCACGCGCGAATGAACGCGCTCGCGGCAACTTCCAGATCGCCCGCAGGGCCCTCGACGCCTATGGCAGCAGGCTGCGCACGTTCAAGGAAGGCGAGGTCTTGCCCGGCATTTCGGCGTCTCCGCTTCCCGGCCACACAGATGGCCACACGGGGTACCTCATCAACTCCGACGATCAGAGCGTGTTCTTCTGGGGCGACACTGTTCACTTCCCGGCCATCCAAGTAGCGCGGCCCGATGCATCGGTCACGCTGGACAACGATCCAGTCCGTGCCGCCGATACACGCTCCCAGGTGCTCGAGAAGGTCAGCACAGAGCGCATGCTTGTTGCTGGTCCGCATCTGAATGATCGGGGATTCGCCCGGGTCGAGCGGTCGAACACCGGCTACTCGATCACAGACGAGGGCTGAGTGGCCGCGGACTCCGACGCAGCGAGTGAAGAATCCGGCTGGGCTTGTTCCACCATCCAGTCGGAGAACTCGTCGAGTAGTTCGGTGCGGGAGCTCCGCGAGTTGGTGACGAGGATGAAGTCCTTGCCTACCTGCTGTCCGGGTGGCCCAACTGAAACGAGTTTCCCGGTTCGGATTTCGTCGGCGACGTAGAGATAAGGGACGAGCGCCACACCGAGACCGGCAAGAGCCGCCTCGATCAGCATCGAGAACTGTTCGAAGCGGCTGCCGGCCGTCGCGTCGTGAAGATCAATCCCGAACTCGCGCGAGTAGTCGCGCCAGCTCTCGGGTGTCGTGGTCTTGTGCAACAACGGCAGTCCCGGAAACAGCGTGGAATCTGCGCTGTAGCCCCGCAGCAGAGCAGGTCGGCACACCGGGATCAGGGAGCTTCGGAACAAGTGCCGTGATTCGGCTGCAGCCCACGCGGGATGGGCGAAGGTGATCGCGGCATCAAAAACGCTGCCGTTCAGCACAAACGGATCGTTTCGTGTGCTGAGATTCACGACCACGTCCGGCTGCTCCTGCAAGAACAACGGAAGTCGCGGTATCAGCCATCTGGTGGCGAACGTCCCGATCGACGCGAGCTCCAGCACTCGCTGGTGCGGCGGTGTTGTCATCACCTGAAACGTCGACTGCTCCAGCGACAGAAGCAACCGCCCCAACTCTTCGGCATAGCGCTCCCCGTGCGGCGTCAGCTCGACGCGGTTGCCGCCGCGAAGAAACAGGGACACCCCCAGCAACGCCTCCAGCCGCGCAACCTGGCGGCTGATCGCCCCGTCGGTGACGACCAGCTCCTGGGCGGCCAGCGAAAAGCTGCCATGGCGTGCCGCAGCCTCGAAGGCCAACAGCGTCGAGGTGCTGGGGATCTGTCTCGCTGGCACAGGCGACCTCCTTGAAGCTTGACCTATTGTAAACAAGAGGTTCTCCAATGCACGGTTGGAAGGGCTACTCCAGGGGCGCTGGGCCATCTTGCCTTGATTCATGATCAAGGCAAGATGGCCGAGTGGGCGGAGGCATGGCATTCGTATCGGTATGACCACCCGCACGTGATGTTCGAGCCCGGGACCCGCGGAAGGAGTGTCACAGGACCGTCTTCCGCACGAACTGACGTCTACGCGTCTACGCGCCGAGCGCGAACGCCACGAGGAACCCGAGCGCGGTGGAGATCCCCACCCACCAGCCGCCCTCGCGATACGCCTCGGGCATGAGCGAATCGGCAAGCACCGCAATGGTTGCGCCGCCGGCGAAGGCCTGGATGACGGCGATGCTGCCGTCGGAGATGTTGTCGGAGACCGCATTGGCGGCAATCACGACCAGCACCAGCACTGCGGCCGTGATCGCCCACACCCGGAACGCCCGCTTCGAGTCGAAGCCGGGTTGCCCGCGCATCGACGCCGCACCCGCAACCGCTTCGGGCACGTTGCCGACGGCAACCGCGACCAGCAACACCACTCCCCCGCCCTCGATGAGCGAGACACCGAGCGCGGTGTTCTCGGGGATCCCGTCGAGCAGCGCGCCGAGCATCAACGCCCACCCCAGCGCGGCCGGCCCGAGCCGGTTCTCGATGAGATGGTCCGCGACGACATACACGAGAGCGCCCGCCAACAGCGCCGTCCCGGCGACCCAGACCCCCTCCATCGCGAACGCGGGAGCGAACAGCTCCGACGACACCGCCGCCACCATCGTGCCCGCACCGAATGCCATGAGCGCGGCGAGAAGCGGGCGCGGGAGGTCGTAGCGCAGGCCCACCCACGCACCGAACAGCAGCGGCAGTGCCGTCCCCAGGCCGTACAGCGCAGCGGTCAACATCGGCCGATCGTAGTCAGTGCCACCACGATCGGCGACAATCGACTTATGGGATGGCTCGAAGTCCTGCGCGCCGGCGCACGCACCACTGTCCAGGACCGCGGGCGCGTCGGACATGCGTCGCTCGGCGTCGGCGTGTCGGGCGCCGCCGACGTCAGCGCGCACGACGGCGCCAACCGCCTCGTCGGCAACGACCCGTCGGCCGCCACGCTCGAGGTGACGCTGGGCGGACTGCGGGTCCGCGCCGTCGGGCCGGCGACGATCGCGGTCACCGGAGCCCCGGCACCCCTCACCGTGAACGGCCAACCGCGCCCGCTCTATTCGACACTGCACGTTCGCGACGGCGACGAGGTGGCCCTGGGGATCGCGACCACCGGGCTGCGGACGTACGTGGCGGTGCGCGGCGGCGTCGACGTGCCCCCGGTCCTCGGCAGCCGTGCCACCGACACGCTGTCCGGGATCGGCCCGGCACCGCTGCGCGACGGTGATCGCCTGCCCATCGGAAACCTGCACGGCGACTTGCCGATCGGGGAACTCATCCCCGCTCCGGGGCCGGCCGCCGACCCCGCCGAACTGCGCATCCGCATGGGCCCGCGCGACGACTGGTTCACCCCCGCCTCCCGGACCGCACTGCTGCGGCGGACGTGGACGGTCACCACCGACACCGACCGCGTCGGTGCGCGCCTGGAGGGTCCGGGGCCGCTGCACCGCGCCCGTCGCGGCGAACTGGCCAGCGAGGGCATGGTGGCGGGCGCCCTGCAGGTCCCGCCGAGCGGCATGCCCGTGCTGTTCCTCGCCGACCACCCGGTGACGGGCGGCTACCCGGTGATCGCCGTCGTCCTGGAAGACGACATCCCGGCCGCAGCTCAGCTGCGACCGGGATGTCGGATCAGATTTCGACGAGTGCTGTGAGGGTCAGCCTCGGCGCTGACGCGCGATCTCGGCCAGCACGACGCCCGCCGCCACCGAGGCGTTGAGAGACTCCACCGGTCCGGCCATCGGGATGCTGAGGATCGAGTCGCACGTCTCGCGAACCAGACGCGACAGACCCTTGCCCTCCGAGCCGACGACGATGACGACCGGACCCGAGCCGTCGTAGGTGTCGAGGGTGGTGTCGCCGCCCGCGTCGAGGCCCACGACCTGGACGCCCTTGGCCTGCCAGTCCTTCAGGGTGCGAGTCAGATTCGTCGCACGCGCGACGGGCAGCCGGGCCGCGGCGCCGGCGCTGGTGCGCCACGCGACCGCGGAGACGCTGGCGCTGCGGCGTTGCGGGATGACGACGCCGTGGCCACCGAACGCGGCAACCGAACGCACCACGGCACCAAGGTTGCGCGGATCGGTGATGTTGTCGAGCGCCACCAGTAGCGCGGGCTCCTGGTTGGTGCGCGCAGACGCCAGCAGATCATCCGGGTGCGCGTACTTGTACGGCGGCACCTGCAACGCGATGCCCTGATGCATGCCGTTGGCACTCATCCGATCCAGGTCGGTGCGTGGAACCTCGAGGATCGAGATGCCCTCGTCCGCGGCCCGCTGCACCGACTCCTTGAGCCGATCGTCGGACTCCGCACCCACCGCGACATACAGCGCCGTCGCGGGCACGCCCGCGCGCAGGCACTCGACGACGGGATTGCGTCCGAGCACCATCTCCGGAGAATCCTCGGCGCGGCGGGCCGCGACAGCACGCTGATGCTGACGCTGCTCCGTGGCTCGGGCCGCGGCACGGGCCTTCTTCGCGGCGGGATGCTTGGTCCGCGCCTCGGCCGGCGGCGTCGCGCCGCGACCCTCGAGGCCCTTGCTGCGCTTGCCGCCCGATCCGACGACCTGGCCCTTCTTGGTTCCGCCCTTGCGGACCGCGCCACGCCTACTCGAATTACCCGCCATCACTTACCCGATTCGTTGGAAGAAGCTTGTTCGAGCGACCACTCGGGTCCACTCGGAGTATCGGTCACGGCGATTCCCGCCGCGGCCAACCGGTCCCGGACCTCGTCGGCCACCGCCCAGTTCTTCTCGGCCCGCGCCTGCTGGCGTCGGTCGAGATCGGCCTGCACCAGCACGTCGAGCGCACCCATCGCAGCCGAGTTGTCCGACGACGAGGCCCACTGCGGATCCAGCGGATCCACACCGAGGATCCCCAGCATCGCCCGCACCTGCGCCGCGAGGGCCCGCGCAGCGTCGGCATCACCGGACTCGAGCGCGATGTTGCCCTCCCGCACCCGCCCGTGGATCTCCGCGAGCGCCGCCGGGACGTTCAGATCGTCGTCGAGAGCAGACGCGAACTCCTCGGTCCACTTGCCGACGGGAATGTCCTGTCCGGTGCGTTCGGCGGCGCGCTGCACGAACGACTCGCAGCGGCGGAACGCCACCGCGGCCTCCTGCAGCGCCTCCTCGGAGTACTCGAGCATCGACCGGTAGTGCGCGCTGCCCAGGTAGTACCGGAGTTCCTGTGGGCGAACCAGTTTCAGCACGTTCGGGATCGACAGCACGTTGCCGAGCGACTTCGACATCTTCTCGCCGGACTTCGTGACCCAGCCGTTGTGCAGCCAGTACTGCGCGAAGTCGTCGCCCGCGCACTTGGCCTGCGCGATCTCGTTCTCGTGGTGCGGGAACACCAGATCCATTCCACCGCAATGGATGTCGAACATCTGGCCGAGGTAGAACACCGCCATCGCGGAGCACTCGAGATGCCAGCCCGGCCGTCCCGGACCCCACGGCGTCGGCCACGACGGCTCACCCGGCTTCGCGGCCTTCCACAACGTGAAGTCGCGGGGATCGCGCTTGCCCGCGCCCGCGCTCTCGCCCTGGTGCACGTCGTCGAGCCTGTGCCCGGACAGCTTGCCGTACTCGGGGAAGCTCCGGACGTCGAAGTAGACGTCGCCGGCGGCGGCATAGGCGTGCCCGTTGTCGATGAGCCGCTGCATCATGTCGACCATCTGTGTGATGTGACCGGTCGCGCGCGGTTCCACCGACGGCGGCATCACACCGAGCTGCTGGTACGCCCAGTCGAACGAACGCTCGAACGTCGCGGCCCACTCCCACCACGGGCGGCCCGCCTCGGCGGCCTTGTTCAGAATCTTGTCGTCGATGTCGGTGACGTTCCGCACGAACGCGACGTCGTAGTCGTGCGCGAGCAGCCAGCGACGCAGCACGTCGAACGCGACGCCGCTGCGGACGTGGCCGATGTGGGGCTCGCCCTGGACGGTAGCGCCACACAGGTACACCGAGGCATGTCCGGGGGTCAGCGGGACGAAGTCACGCGGAGCCCGTGTCAGGGTGTCGTATAGGCGCAGGGTCACGACGTGCGATTCTACCGGGCGCCATCTGCGGGGATGATCAGCGCGGTCGCGACGGCGGCGATCCCCTCACCGCGGCCGGTGAGGCCCAGGCCGTCCGTCGTCGTGGCGGAGACGGACACGGGAGCGCCGAGCACGTCGGAGAGGACCTGCTGGGCCTCCTCGCGACGCGGACCGATCTTGGGACGATTGCCGATGATCTGCACCGACGCGTTTCCGACGACGTATCCGGCGTCGCCCAGCAACCGCCGGACCTCGGTGAGCATTCGCACACCGCTCACGCCGTCCCATTCGGGGCGACCGGTGCCGAACACCGAACCGAGATCGCCCAGACCCGCAGCCGACAGCAGCGCGTCACACAGCGCATGGGACGCGACGTCGCCGTCGGAATGTCCGGCGCAGCCGTCGGCGTCCTCGAACAACAGACCGGCCATCCAGCACGGTCGACCGGGCTCGAGGGGATGGACGTCGGTGCCGATTCCGACTCGCACGCTCGGAACTCCTTACTTGGATTCCGCCTGCCCGAGCAGAATTCGGGCCAGTGCGAGATCCCACGGTGTCGTGATCTTGAATGCCTCGGGTTCGCCGACGATGGTGCGGACCCGCTCCCCGAGCCGCTCGACCAGCCCGGCGTCGTCTGTCGCGTCGCCGTCGACGTCCTGGTACGCGCGGCGGAGGAGGTTGGCGTCGAAGCCCTGCGGCGTCTGGACCGCCCGCAGTTCGGACCGCGGCGGTGTTCCGGTGACGGCGCCGAGCACGTCGACGGTTTTGATGGTGTCGCTGACCGGGAGCACCGGGATGACCGCGGTGCGTCCGGCATGCAGTTCGGCGACGATCCGCGCGACGAGCGACGGTGGCGTGAGCGCGCGGGCCGCGTCGTGCACGAGCACCAGTTCGGCGCCGGTCGCGGCGGCGAGTCCGGCGCGGACCGAATCGGACCGCTCCTCGCCGCCGACGACCACCACGACACCCTCGGGCAGATCCGCCCGCGCGGCGTCCACCAGATCTTCGGGCACGATCACGACGACCGTGTCCACCACTCCGGACTCCAGCAGGCCGTCGACGGCCCGACGCAACATGGTGCGTCCGGCCAGCTCGACGAAGGCCTTCGGAACGGATTCGCCCAGCCGGACGCCACGTCCGGCGGCAGGGACCAGCGCGACAACCGGCCCCGTCGAGCGGCTACGGCTGACGCCGCCTGTCTCGCTCACTGTCAGGAAGCTGCGGCCAGGACCTCGTCGAGGATGGTCTCGGCCTTGGCGTCGTCGGTGCCCTCCGCCAGTGCAAGCTCACCCACGAGGATCTGCCGTGCCTTGGCCAGCATCCGCTTCTCGCCCGCGGACAGACCGCGGTCCTGCTCACGCCGCCAGAGGTCACGCACGACCTCCGCGACCTTGTTCACATCACCCGAGGCCAGCTTCTCGAGGTTCGCCTTGTAACGGCGAGACCAGTTCGTCGGCTCCTCGGTATGCGGCGCACGAAGCACCTGGAACACCTTGTCGAGACCCTCCTGGCCGACCACGTCGCGCACGCCGACGTACTCGGCGTTCTCCGCGGGAACGCGGACGGTGAGATCGCCCTGAGCGACCTTCAGAACGAGGTATTCCTTCTGTTCACCCTTGATGGTGCGGGTTTCGATCGCCTCGATCAGCGCCGCTCCGTGATGGGGGTATACGACGGTGTCTCCGACCTTAAAAATCATCTGTCCCGTGCCCCTTTCGATCTTTCGAGTTTAACACGTGACCAAACGATCTTCCCATCAACGGTGCAGGTCAGGAGCGTCCTGACCTGATCTCAGGGCTTGACAGAAGGCTTCAACCGTGCATTTCGGACCCCTCGAACCACCCTTTCGGCGACGGCCGGAACGCGCCCGAACCCGCACGCGGACAACCGTTGTGCACCCGACACGACCTCGTTACGAGTACCCAGCGCACAGCCTCCGGAGGCTGACTACTACTCTGCCTAGTGGATTGTGAACCTGACCCATGGAGGACAACCCGTGACTGCTCTCAATGCGTCGCCGACTCGTCGAGTCGCCACCGCTGTCGCCCTCGCTGCCGGCGCGACGCTCGTGCTGTCCGCGTGCGGCGCAGGTCAGATCTCGCAGACGGCCACTCAGGTCGCGGCGGTGAACGGCAACCAGGCCACCAGCGGCGACATCGCCCTGCGCAACGTGCACGTCGTGTACCCGAACTCCGAGGAGTACAGCATCGAGCCGGGCGGCACCGTGCAGCTCGCGTTCACCGCTGTCAACCTCAGCGAGCACCAGACCGACCGCCTGAACGGCATCAAGACCGACTACGCCGGTTCGGTGACCATCGACGACAAGGCCGGCACCCGCGAGATCAAGCCGCAGGCCGCACTCGGCGCCGGCAACCCCGACGTCACGGTGCCCGAGGAGGCCCCGGAGACGCTCAGCCTGATCGACGTCACCCTCGACGACATCCGCGCCGATGTCCGTCCGGGCCTGACCTTCCCGGTCACCTTCACGTTCCAGAATGCGGGCGACGTCGTCGTCCAGGTTCCGATCGACGCCGGCCACGACACCGAGCGCCACCAGTCGGAGAAGTCCCCCGACGTGGCCGAGGGTCACTGACCCTTCGGATCCGCGGGATCCTCGAGATCCCGAGATCGACTGCACTTCCGGAAGAGCCCGGGCGACGTTGTCGCCCGGGCTCTTCCGTCGGTACGGGCTCTGTCGGCGGGGGCCACTAGGCTTCCCGCGTGGCCAAACCCAAATCCAGCTTCCGGTGTTCGTCGTGTCAGCACACGGTGGCGAAATGGGTGGGCCGCTGCCCCGAATGCGGCACCTGGGGTTCGATGGACGAGGCGCCCGTCCTCACCGCGGTTGCGTCCCGCCCCGGAGCCTCGCTCGCGCGTGCCGGCGCGGCCGCGCTGCTCCCGTCCACTCCGGCGACACCCATCACCCAGATCGACGGCAAGACCACGAGAGCCAAGGCGACGGGTGTCGACGAACTCGACCGCGTGCTGGGTGGCGGCGTCGTACCCGGATCGGTGGTGCTGCTCGCGGGCGAGCCGGGTGTCGGCAAGTCCACGCTGCTGCTCGAGGTCGTGCACCGGTGGGCGTCGCGCGGACCGGACGATCGCGCGCTGTACGTCACCGGCGAGGAATCTGCCGGCCAGGTCCGGCTGCGGGCCGACCGGACCGGCGCGGTCCACGAACGGGTGTACCTCGCCGCCGAATCGGACCTCGCGACGGTCCTCGGGCACGTCGAGCAGGTGCGGCCCACGCTGCTGATCGTCGACTCGGTGCAGACCATGCTCGCGGCGGACGTCGACGGCGTCGTCGGCGGCGTCACACAGGTGCGGGCCATCACGAGCGCGTTGACGTCGCTCGCGAAGGCCAGCGGTGTCCCGGTTCTGCTGATCGGTCACGTGACGAAGGACGGCGCGGTGGCCGGCCCCCGCTCGCTCGAGCACCTCGTGGACGTCGTCCTGCACTTCGAGGGCGACAAGCACTCGTCGCTGCGGATGATCCGCGGTATCAAGAATCGGTTCGGCGCGGCCGACGAGGTGGGCTGCTTCGAGCTGCGCGAGGACGGCATCGTCGGCGTCAGCGACCCGTCCGGGCTGTTCCTGCACCACCGGACCGACGAGGTGCCGGGCACCGCCGTGACCGTCACGATGGACGGCAAACGGCCGCTGCTCGGCGAGGTGCAGGCGCTCGTCGCGCCCACCCACAACCCGTCACCGCGACGAGCTGTGAGCGGGCTCGACTCGGCGCGGGTGTCGATGGTGCTGGCGGTCCTCGAACGCCGGCACGGCATCAAGCTGTCCGACAAGGAGGTCTACACCGCGACGGTCGGCGGGATGCGGATGACGGACCCGTCGTGCGATCTCGCGTTGGCCGTGGCGGTCGCATCCGCCGGCAAGGACCGGCCCATCCCGGCCGGAACCGTCGTCCTCGGCGAGGTGGGGCTGGCCGGCGAGGTCCGCCGCGTCAGCGGCGTCGCCCGGCGAGTCGCCGAGGCCGCACGGCTGGGCTTCACCCGCGCGGTAGTGCCGGTCGACTCCGGCGACCTCCCCAAGGGCATCCGCCCGGTCGAGGTCTCGAACGTCGGAGATGCGTTGCGGGCGTTGAGCCTTCGATAGGTCAGACGGCGGACATGTCGAACGGCGACGTCGGGACGCCGTCGATGAACGCCGCGGTCGGCTCGAAATGCTCGGACTGGACCTTGAGGAACAGGCCACGCGACGTGGCGACGGCGGTGTCCGGATCGGCGCCCGGGCCCTCGACGATGAACGCCTCCGCGGTCGTGTACGCCTTGCGACGGATCGTGCCCTCGATGCGGGCCCGGAACTCGAGCACCGAGCCGAGCGGGATCGGGCGCGCGAAGTCGATCTCGAGGTGCGCGGTCACCACCGGCCCGCCGAGAACCATGCACGCCATGCCCTGTACCTCGTCGAACGCGGTGGAGAGGATGCCGCCGTGGATCACGCCGGGGCCGCCCTGGTAGCGCTTGGCCACCTCGAGCCGGCCGATGACAGACAGCTTGTCGCCCGCCTGGAAGGTCATGGCCAGACCGGCGGGCTGGTCGTCACCGCAACCGAAGCACTTGGACCAGTGCTGCGGCAGCGGCTCCCCGGGAGCCGGGTACCACTCCGGCACCTCCGGAAGAACGAGGTCATCGGGCAACGTCCAAGTACTGCTCACAACTAGGTAATGTAGAGACGGCCCGACCGTGGCCCGAATGCGGCTCGGCCAGATGTGACATCGGACTCACTTGAATTCCTGACGGCCGAGTCCGACGCACCGACTGGAGACATCAACCGCACGAGGGGGGATTCGCGATGAACGACGCCACGCCTTCGGCCGTGCTCCGCGAAACGATCGCGCGGCTCGCCCCCGGAACGGCCCTGCGCGACGCTCTCGAGCGCATTCTCCGTGGCCGCACCGGCGCACTGATCGTCCTCGGCTACGACGACCAGGTCGAGGAGCTGTGCGACGGCGGATTCGAACTCGACGTCGAGTTCGCACCCACCCGGCTGCGCGAGCTGTCGAAGATGGACGGCGCCGTGGTGCTCTCGACCGACGGCACCCGCATCGTGCGCGCCAACGTGCAGCTGGTGCCCGACCACAAGATCCCCACCGTCGAGTCCGGCACACGGCACCGCGCGGCAGAGCGCACCGCGATCCAGACCGGATTCCCGGTCGTGTCGGTGAGCCAGTCGATGAGCATCGTCAGCGTGTACGTCGGCGGAATCCGCCACGTCGTCGACGGATCGGCGACCATCCTGTCGCGGGCCAACCAGGCCGTCGCGACGCTCGAACGCTACAAGTCCCGGCTCGACGAGGTGACCCGACAGCTGTCGGTCGTCGAGATCGAGGACTTCGTGACGCTGCGCGACGCACTCACCGTGGTGCAGCGCCTCGAGATGGTGCGCCGCGTCTCGGTCGAGATCGAGCAGGACGTGCTCGAGCTGGGCACCGACGGTCGACAGCTGGCGCTGCAGCTCGAGGAGCTGGTCGGCGACAACGATGCGATGCGGCAGCTGATGGTCCGGGACTACCTGGCGGGGTCCGAGCCCGCGTCGTCGGCGGCGGTGGACAGCACGCTCGCGGCCGTCGACAAGCTCACCGACGTGGACCTGCTGGACCTGACGACGCTGGCCCGCGCCTTCGGATACCCGGGCACCATCGAGGCGCTCGACGCACCGATGAGCCCGCGCGGCTACCGGGTGCTCACCCGGGTTCCCCGGCTGCAGTTCATGCAGATCCACCGGCTGGTGAGCTCGTTCGGGACTCTGCAGGGCCTGCTGGCGGCCACCGCCGGCGATCTGCAGTCGGTCGACGGCATCGGTGGACTGTGGGCGCGGCACATCCGCGAGGGCCTGTCGCGGCTCGCGGAAGCCTCCATCAGCGAACCCTACGACTAGACCGTCGACGCCACAGGGCCGGAGCGCGGCCTACCGCTCGTCCACTTCGACGAGCCCGAGCGCCAGACGCGGACACATCGACACAGCCGTCCGCGCGTCCTTCAGCATTGGGGTGGGTACCACGGGTTCGCGGGTTCGGTCCCGGGCCAGCGGATATCCCCAGACGTCGCGTTCGATCAGCGCGGGGAGCAGTTCACTGCACAGCCCACGGCCGTCGCACCGGGTCCAGTCGACATGCAGCGCGATTCGCGCCGGCCGCTCCGTCATGACGCGTCCGGGATGTCGAATCCACTTGCACGCCATCCGACTTCACACGTTCCTGCCGCGTGCTGTCGAACATCGCCCGCGAAGGCACGCAGCGAACTGCGAACGAACCTGACTGTGCCGTCGGGGTGCTTGCACGCGCCCCTGCCGTTCACCATGTCCGTCAGGAACACCAGTTCCCGCTCGTGCGCCTGCACAGATTGCCCGAACGCCACGTGCTCGAACGACTCGGCCACGCGCGGAAGCCCGTTGACGCATGGCCCGCACTGGCGCGCGTTCTGCCCGCTCAGGTACCGGACGATCCCGGCCGCCGCCCGCAATCCGCACCGCGAGACCCCGAGTCCATGGACGACGCCGGCGCCGGGGCTGGCGCCGTACGGCGCCAGCGAACCGGGAGTCAGGATCGCGGAGAGCAGTCCTGCCGAGGTGATCCAACCGCCGTGGTAACCGCCTGCCAGGACCGCCCGGAGGGCGCGCGGGTCCGTGCCCGCGTACTCGGTGAGCAACTGGTGCAGGGATATTCCCATCGGAATCTCCACGACGCCGCGGGACCGAAGGTCGCCGGACAGCGTGACCAGCATTGTCCCCGCAGCACCGTTCATTCCGCGAGAGCGGAACCAGTGAGCACTATAGCGGGCGATCATCGCCACGTGCGCAAAGGTTTCGACGTTGCTGATCAGAGTCGGACGACCGCGAAGTCCCGATTCCGACAGGTGCGAACGCCGGTCGAGGGGTACGGCCGGCCCGCCTCCGATTCGGTTGACGATCGACGACTTCTCACCGCTGACGAAACCTCCGGGTGCGGCGATCAGGCGCACGTCCGGATCCCCGCTGTTCGCGTGTCGACGTTGGGAGAGTGCGCGTTCGAGGTTCGGAAGACGCGCCTCGTCCGCGTACAGGTACACCTCACGACTGCCGACCTCTCGCGCGGCGAGTACCAGACCGTCGATCACGAGGTGCGGGGCATGCGTGAGCAGGACGGCATCCTTGTCACTCAGCGGTTCGCCCTCGGCTCCGTTGCCGATCACCACGGTGCGCCTGCCGGAGATCGCGGCGAGTTTTTCGGCGGTGGGGAAGCCCGCCCCGCCCCGCCCGGCCAGACCGGCCTCGGCCAGCTCGCCCGTCAGCACACCTCGATGTGGATACTCCGGAATCGGTCCGAAAGTTGCTGTGTGACTGGTGAAAGCATCGGTCGGCGAACTGAACAGATGACGGTTCACGAGCGAATCCTCTCCTCCGGTCGCACGCGGGCGTATTCGACGTAGTCGGCTCGTAGGCGCAGGACGACCGCCGCAGCCACGAGAAGTATCGAGGCCCCGCAGGTGGCGAGAAACCAGATGTGCCCGGAATCCGTGCCGTTGCCGATGCCGTGGATCAACGCCAGGGGCCAGAGGGCGTACGTGGCCCAGTGAACCGTCCGGAACACGCGTGCGCCCAACCGGTGGCGGAGCAGGCTGGTCGCGACGACGACCAGCAGCAGATCGAAAGCCAGCGTTCCCAGGCCCAGCCACACCGGGCGGTAGTCGCCGATGAACGGAGCGAGCAGGTCGACCAGCTTCAGTTGCGCGTAGGGGTCCGCGAAAAGCGTGGCGAGGTGGAGCACCACCAGCAGCGTCCCGAAGAGCGCCGTCGTTCGATGCACCTCCAGCACCCCGAATCTCGGAAGCGCCAGAATCGGGCGTCCCGACCGAGTCGCGATCCCCAGGACCACCGATAGCGTCATGAAGACCAAGGCCGTGATTCCGGTCCCCCGCCCGACCGCCCACAATGCCTGGTCCACTACGCCACCTCTTCCGCGTCGTCGGGCCAGCCACCCAACGTCCGCACCCGACCGTCGACATCCACCAAACGAGCGGGAAGACCCAGTTGGGCGAGGTAGTTCACGCCCGTGATGCCTCTGACGATGCAGGCTGTGCTGGCGGTGTTCGCTTCGACACAAGAATTGGCGCCCACGGTCACCGTCTGCCAGCAGCTCGGCGCCGGGCGACCACTACGCGGATCCACGATGTGGTGGACGCCGGCGCCGTTCCGGTTCCAGCGACGTTTCCTGGTGCTCGATGTCGCGACGGCGCCACCCGCAGGCAAGGCGATCCGACTCGCCGGTGCGTCATCCCCGTCCTTGACCAGGATCTGCCAGTCGCCCTCTGGCGCCACCCCCGCCGTCGCGATATCACCACCCAGGCATACGAGAACGCCACATCCGAGGGTGTTCGCGACGATGCGTGCGCAGTCGTCGGCGGCAACCGCCTTCGCGGTCGCGCCCAGATCGAGCCGAGTTCCAGGAGGGAGCGTCAGCGTCCGATCTCGCAGAGTCACCGCCCTCCACGACGGCGCCGGCATGAACGCGACCGGTGCAGCTAGATCCCGGCCGACGATCTGAGCAAAGTCGCGGTCGTATCCGAGTTGCATCATCGCGGCACCGACGGTCGGGTCCACGTCTCCGTCCGTTACTTCGGCGGCTTCCAACGCAGCCGACACCAGCCGCGCCAACAGAGGGCTCACGACCGACGGACCGGGAGCGGATTCGACGGCACGTATCTCCGAATCGTCTCGAAATCTACTGCAGGCAAGCTCGATTCGGTTCAGGTGCTCGTCGACGATGGTTCTTGCGCTGCGGAGTCGATCAGGCTCGCAGACGACGACGGAGGCGTCGAGTCCCCACACGCGCCAGTCCGATACGGCGGTGTCGTCCGCCCTCATCACAGGAGTATCCGAGGGCATAGTCGTCACGACCCGGCGGATCGGCTGTGGACACGCCCCGACCCTGCGGTCAGCGGCGGAGCAGCCCGGGAGGTGGTGCTCGGTGCCGAACCCGAACCTGAAGCCGCCGGCTCCGGTTCCGTGGCAGACGCGGAGACGACCGGGTCGGAGGCCGCTTGGTGGGAGTCCGAGTAGGCCAGCGCGGATCCCGCGGCCGTCCCGGCGACACCGAGGGCGAGGAGTGTGACGGTGACGGCTCGTGCCGTACGGAACCCTTCCCGTGGCGTGGTCATCGAGTAGCCCTTCCGTGCGCAGATCGAACTGTCCGTCTCGACAGTTCCGGGCGCTGCTGAAACGCGGCTGCACATGTGCTGTGAAGTTGCTGTGTCTCGTGGTGGGCAGCAGCTATTCGACATCCAGAGTGCCGACACAATCTTGGAAAGTTCTCAGAACCCGGTCAGGGGTGGGGTGCGTGCTCGAAACAGCGTCGGGACAGCGGACGGAGGGGTCACGGAGGTTTCGGACAGCTCGCTACGAGCAGAGCTCGTCGCCGAGCATCGAAGGAAGAAGTCGGGACGTTCGGCGCCGAGGCCGAAGCACGGGTAGATCAGGCGAAGTTGAACGGCTCCGGCGCGCTGCGCAGCCCGCCGAGCTGGGCGACCACCGTGTAGCCGCCGGGCGGAACCTGATTACGCGGGGCCGCACAGCCGGGCTCGGAGGTCTTGCCGGACCATTTGACCGTGAAGCGTGCCTGGCCGCCGGGCTCGAGGACCTGCACGGCCGGGTCGGCGGTCGGGTAGCAGTCGACGTTGGACCACAGTCGCTTGCTCCCGTCGAGGGAGTACACGAGCGCCTGCTGCATGGCCGAACCGAGGTCGCGTTCGCACTTGCTGGTGCCGATGTTGGTGATCGCGATGGTGAAGCTGGGCTCGTCGCCGATCTTGTACTGCGGCTGGTCCGGCGTCGCCTTGATCGCGAGCGACTGGTCGGCGCACTGCGCGGTCGCCGCGTCGGCACTCGTGGTGCCGGCCGCCGACGTCCCGGTGACGGACGATCCGGTGGTCGACGACGCCGTTCCGGACGCCTCCTCGGCACCGGATGCCGGAGCGCTCGAAGTGCTCGAGGCCGACAGTTCGGACGTCGTGGTCGCGGCCTCGGACTCCGGAGAGTCGCCGCCACCACCGATCGACGCGATGATCCACACGATCAACACGACGACCACGACGATCACGCCCGCGGCGACGGCACGCCGGCGCCAGTAGATCTCAGGGGGCAACGGTCCGTTCGGTTCAAGCACGAGTCAACCGTAAGTCCATGCGGCCTGGCGCCGCCTCAGCAGTCCCGGCGTGTCGCCCGCTGCCCCCGGTCCGCTTCGTCTCAGTCCACCGATTCGCCGACGTCACCGACGACGCTCTGCAGCTTGATGTCGCCGTCGGACAGCTTGTAGGTGACGCCGACGATGGCGCACCGGCCGGCCTCGACGGCCTCGGAGATGATCCGCGACCGCTGCATCAGCAGCGCACCGGTCTCCACCACGTGCCGGCCTTCGAGTTCGTCGACGGTGGTCAGACCCTCACGGCGGCCCATCAAGATCGACGGCGAGACGCGCTCGACGACGTCCCGGATGAATCCGGCGGGGATGGCGCCGTTGTCGAGGGCGTCGAGTGTGGCCTTGACCGCACCGCAGCTGTCGTGACCGAACACCACGACCAGCGGAACCTTCAGGACCTCGACGGCGTACTCGATCGAGCCGAGCACCGCGCTGTCGATCACGTGACCGGCGGTGCGGACGACGAACGTGTCGCCGAGGCCCTGGTCGAAGATGATTTCGGCGGCCACACGCGAGTCGCCGCAGCCGAAGATCACGGCCGTCGGATGCTGGGCGTCGACCAGTTTCGCCCGGTCGGCAATACCCTGGCTCGGATGCAGCGGGGTGCCGCTGACGAAACGCTCGTTACCCTGCTTGAGAGCTTTCCAAGCGGAGATCGGGTTGGAATTGGGCATGCGGCAATTGTGCACCCTGGACCGCCCGTCGTGTCGGCCGGATCACCGAGATCCGTGACGAATGCCGCAGCGGTGCACGGAGAAGGGTGAGAAGTTCGGTGTCTTCGGGGTCTGTCATGCCGGTCGACAGTTCGGCGCTGCTGCGGTGGTACGGCGAGCGGGCCCGGGATCTGCCGTGGCGGCGTGAAGGCGTCACGGCGTGGCAGATCCTGATGAGCGAGATCATGCTGCAGCAGACCCCGGTCGTCCGCGTCGCCCCGATCTGGGAGGAGTGGGTGCGGCGCTGGCCGGTGCCGTCGCTGATGGCCGCGTCCAGCCAGGCCGACGTCCTGCGGGCGTGGGGCAAGCTCGGGTACCCGCGGCGGGCGCTGCGCCTGCACGAGTGCGCGGGCGTCCTGGCCGCCGAGCACGGCGACGTGGTGCCCACCGACGTCGACGTCCTGCTGAGCCTGCCGGGCATCGGCGACTACACCGCCCGGGCTGTCGCGTGCTTCGCGTACGGGCAGCGAGTTCCCGTGGTGGACACGAACGTTCGACGCGTCGTGGCCCGCGCGGTCCACGGCCGGGCCGACCAGGGCAGCCCGTCGGCGAAACGCGACATGGCCGACGTCGACGCGCTGCTGCCGCGCACCCGCGAGCGTGCGGCGCGGTTCTCCGCGGCACTGATGGAACTCGGCGCGACCGTGTGCACCGCACGGACCCCGGACTGCGCGAACTGTCCGCTGCCGCGGTGCGCCTGGACGGAGGCCGGTCGGCCCGCCTTCACGGGCGAGCCCCGCAAGGTGCAGAAGTTCGCGGGCACCGACCGGCAGGTCCGCGGAAAGCTGATGGACGTACTGCGCGGCAGCGACCGTCCGGTGGAGCGCGCACAACTGGACCTGGTGTGGCTCAGCGACCCGGGCCAGCGCGACCGCGCCCTGGACTCGCTGTTGGTGGACGGGCTGGTCGAGCAGACCGAGGACGGTTTGTTCGCCCTGGCCGGCGAAGGCAGCTGACCGAGACCCGCGTCAGCTCACTCGAGCGACTTCAGGAAGTCCTCGACGGCGTTCCGGTACTGCTCGGGCTGGTCGTCGTGGACGAGATGTCCGGCCTGCGCCACCCACACGTAGCGGGCGCCGTCGTGGCCCTCGAGCATGCGCCGCATCTGCCCCTCGGGGGTGATGGTGAACTCCCCCTCGATCAGCAGCGCGGGGGCGCGCACGGCCTCCCACTGTCCCCAGAAGTCGCGGGTACCCCACTCCTCCGAGATGCCGCGGAACGTCTCGACGTCACCGTGCAGGTACCAGCCGTCGACCCGACGCTCGAACGACGCGAGGAAGTAGCGCCCGGCGACCTCGCCGAAGAACTCCAGCACCGACTCCTCGGTGGGGAACGGCTGCGGCCACGCGGAAACCATTGCCGCCCAATCCTTCGCGGTGCGACCCCGGAAGTCCGGCGCCATGTCCTCGAGCACCAGCGCGCGCACCCGCTCCGGGTGCGCGGCGGCGAAACACCACGCGTGCAGTGCGCCCATCGAGTGGCCGATCACCGTCAGCGGCTCGTCGACCACGGACAGCGCCGCGGCGAGGTCCGCGACGAACAGTTCCGTCGTCGGATCGCCGTCGATCGGACGACCGTGCCCGGCCGCGTCGAACGTGTAGACGTGGCCGTGGTCGCGCAGCCACGACACGTGGCGCGACCACGTCCGCGCACTGCCCATCAACCCGTGCAGCAGCAGTATCGGCCGCCCGGTCCCACCCTCGTCGTGCAACACGAGATCGACGGTAGCCGACGCCCGCGGTCCCCGGGAGGGCGCGCGTGGCCGGAGTACCCTCGCGTTCATGGCAGTCGTGAAGATCAATGCAATCGAGGTTCCCGAGGGCGCCGGCCCCGAACTGGAGAAGCGTTTCGCGCATCGCGCCCACGCGGTCGAGAACTCCCCCGGATTTCTCGGGTTCCAGCTCCTGCGCCCGGTGAAGGGCGACAACCGCTATTTCGTCGTCACACAGTGGGAGTCCGACGAGGCGTTCCAGGCGTGGGCTAGCGGCCCGGCGCGCGAGGCCCACGCGGGCGAGCGCGCGAAGCCGGTCGCGACCGGTGCGTCGCTGCTCGAGTTCGAGGTCGTGCTCGACGTGGCGGCCGCGTCGGAGGCGTGATCTACAACCCACGATTCGACTAAGAATCGCCCATATCGGACATTTCGGTCGTGGTGTCAAACGTGCGATTGACACCGCGACTTCCATGGTGCCAAAGTTCGCTCGACAGAGCGATGGATCGACGGTAATCCGGTGACATTCCGGAGCGGTCGCGCCACTGTTATCGAGGCCTTGCCTCGTCAGCCAGACACCTCGAGCCATCGCATTGACCCAATAGGGACGCGAAATCCCAGGAGGCATCGATGGCAATCGCCTATTCACCCGACAAGTCGGCCGACTCGGCCGCTGTCGCCCTCATCGCCGGGGCAGTCGTACTGCTCGCAATGCTCGCGCTCTATCTGGTCGGATTCGACCAGGGCGCAATCTCCCGCAGTGGCATGTACATGCACGAACTGATGCATGACGGTCGGCACCTGCTGGGTCTGCCGTGCCACTGAACACGCTGACCACGATCACCGAAAGCCTCAAGACACTCCTCCTCCGCGGCCTGCTGGCCGGCCTCATCGCCGGCCTACTGGGTGGCGCGGTGGCATTCGCGCTCGGTGAGCCGCACGTGCAGGCGGCCATCGAGATCGAGGAGTCCAACGCGGCGGCCGAGGAACCCGACCACCACGCAAGCGAGGCGGAGCCCGGGACCCACGAACACGGCACCGCGGCGACGGACGAGTCCACCGACGCCACCGAGGCCGAAGGACACTCGCACGGCGACGACGAGCTCGTCAGCCGCACCGGACAGCGCTTCGGCCTGTTCCTCGCCACCGGCTTTGCCGGACTGGCACTGGGCGCGATCTTCTCCGTCGTCGTCCACTACGCACGCCGCTTCACGGCGCTGCCAGGACCGCTGCTCGCCGCCGTGGTGGCCGGATGCGGTTGGCTCGCAATCGAAGCCGTGCCGTTCTTCAAGTACCCTGCCAACCCGCCCGCGGTCGGCGACCCGGACACGATCAACGAGCGGACCCTGCTGTGGCTCACGTCGGTGATCCTCGGCCTGATCGCCGTGGCAGCGGCCGTGTACGTGGGCCGAGTGCTGAAGAACCAGGAGCTGGTGTCCGTCCGCGCGATCGGACAGATCGCCGCGTTCCTCGTGGTGGTCGCGGTGGGCTACATCGCACTGCCCGGAATCAACGAGGTGGGCGAGGACTTCCCGGCCACCCTGCTGTGGCAGTTCCGAATCTCGTCACTCGCCACCCAGGCGAGCCTGTGGCTCGCGCTCGGACTGGCGTTCGCGTTCCTCACCGAACGCGCCCAGCGCCGCGCGATCCGCTAGCTCAGACCGCGCACGAATCGTCGGTGCAGCCCTCGGCCTCCTGGCCGAGGGCTGCACCGCTTTCTGCACTATCCGCATGCTCGAGCGCCCGACGCAGCAGCTCGGTGAAGATCTCCACCGGCTGCGCTCCCGACACCGCCAGGCGGCGGTCTGCGACGAAGAACGGCACACCGGAGACCTGGAGCTGCCTGGCCGTCTCGATGTCCGCGCGGACCAGGTCGGCGCCGGCATCGCCGTCCAGCGCCGCGGCCGTCTCGTCGGGGTCCAGGCCGGCACCCGCGGCAATCTCGACCAGCACGGCACGGTCGTCGATCGCCTTGCCCTCGGTGAAGTACCCGCGGAACAGCCCCTCGAGCAGCTCGTCCCGATGCTCGCCCGCCAGGTGCAGAAGGCGGTGCGCGTCGAATGTGTTGGCCGCGATGATGGCGTCGACGTCCATGGTCACGCCGTCCTCCGCGGCGACACGGGCGACGTGCTGGTAGAGCTCCCGCGCCTCCTCGACGGGTACGCCCCGGCGCTGCCCGACGAGCTCGAGCTGGCTCCGGCGCGCCCCGACCGGGGTGTCCGGAGCGAGCTGGTACGAGCGCCAGATCACCGAGACTCGTTCGTGCTCGGGGAATTCGGCGAGCGCCGACGCGAATCGACGCTTGCCGACGTAGCACCACGGGCAGGCGATGTCGGACCACACCTCGATGACGACGGCGGGCAGATCTGTTCCGGGCTGGGCGATGGCATTGCTCTCGATGGTCACACTGCATTCGAACACACACCGGCCGAGCGCTCGCTCCGGGCCGCCGTCAGCCTCGACCGAGGTCGTCGCGCAACAACCGCTTGAGAACATTGCCGGTGTGATTGCGGGGCAACACCCCGGAGATGACGAGGCGCTGCGGCATCTCGACCGGGGCGACGCCGCGGCCCGTGAGGAATTCCTCGAGCTCCTCGAGGCTGAGCATCGAACCGGGACGGCACGACACGACCGCGACGATGCACTCGTCGGAGCGCCCGTCCGGGCACCCGACCACCGCCGCCTCCACGACGGACGGATGCTCGGCGATCAACCCCTCGAGCTCCACCGACCCGATCTGTGCGCCGTCACGCACGATCAGATCCGCCGACCGGTCGACGTACCTCAAGTAGCCGTCCTCGTGCCCGTCGATCGCGAACAACTCCCCGGTCCGGAGGTATCCGTCCGCGTCGAAGGGGTCGCGGTCGCGGGCAGGGTTGAGGTAGCCGGCGAACACCGTCGGCCCCTTGACCCGCAGCTCGCCCACGACGCCGCGGTCCACGATCTCCACACCGGTCTCGGGGTGCACGAGCACGAGCTGGGTGCCGTTGGCGGATCCGGTCCGCGGATAGAGCAGCGAGCGCTGTCCCGACTCCGCCCGCGGTTCGGCCAGCAGGCTCACGCCCTCGATGGTGCCGAAGTATCCGACCAGTTCGACGCCGTAGCGGTCCCTCCACGTCTGCACTATGCCGGGAGCCAGCGGTGCGGAGCCGACGCCGATGCGGGTGAGTGTCGACAGGTCGACGGCGGGCGCGTCGCGGCGTTCGATGGCTGCGAGCACGGCCGGGCGCCCGGCAGTGTAGGTGACCTTCTCCTCGGCGATCTGGTGCAGGAACAC
>Ga0131853_10004495_pt1 | contig 24993 bp, 42 predicted proteins | sample TergutLab28metaG_FD_92764 | JGI IMG/M metagenome (GOLD analysis project Ga0131853, IMG submission 92764) | Labiotermes labralis P1 segment gut microbial communities from Petit-Saut dam, French Guiana - Lab288 P1 (version 2) (version 2) | ecosystem: Host-associated > Arthropoda: Insects >...
CCAAGACATCGGCCAGCACAACTTTGTGTATGCGATGTATCCGCACGCGGGCACGGTTGCGCAAAGCGATGTGGTGCGCGAAAGTTACAACCTCAACGTGCCGCTGCGCGCGATGATGGGCACCGGCGAAACAAACGGTCCGCTGCCGCAAGCGTTCAGTCTGGTGAGCGTGAATGCCCCCAACGTGATCATCGAAACGGTGAAAAAAGCCGAGGATAGCAACGCCATTGTGGTGCGTGCCTATGAGTGCTGGAACCGCAAAACCACAGCGACGTTCAACTTTGGGCGCAAAGTCAAGCGCTTGAGCGAGTGCGACCTGATGGAAGAAAACGCCGCAGCTTGCGATGCCACGCTGACCTTCAAGCCCTTTGAGATTAAGACCTTGCTGGTGGAATTTGCTTAGAAAAACACGACCCGGTAGATTCGTCTACCGGGTTAGTTGTTCTTTTACCCATGTGATGCAGTCGAGAATCGCCTGTGTGTCGTGCGAAAAAATCATCTCGAACCACTGCGAGAAAGGCGCCAGTTCGAGTTCGTCCCAAAGCCGAAACGCGGTGCTTTGCGGCGGCATGGGGCGGTTGTTGATTGCCCAAACGGCTTCCAACAGCGGCCATGCATTGGTGCTCGCGATGTAACTTGCCAGCAATGTGTTGTTGTTTTCTAGGGCAGCGCACAGTTTCAGCTCCGCCGTTGTCATCCAATGCGCTAAGCGTTGACATTCGTGCACAGGAGTGCGGTAATTACAATACATCTGCTCAGCCAACGCGATGAGCTGCGCCAATTGTCCGCGGTCAAATTGCACCTTCGCGCCAAGATAACGATAAACTTCCATGGGCTTGCGCTCCAGTGTTTCCCGGGCAGTTTGCGCCGTGTAGTAATGTGTTTCCACCAGCACACCGCTAACCCATTCGGCTGCAAAGCGATTTTCGTCGCACAGCACCAGCAGATCTAAATCCGACTGCGGCGCAGCGCAGCCCGCCGCCCAAGAGCCATTGAGCAGCACGCCCTGCACGGCGGGGTCATTCCGCCATTGCGCAACTTGTTGGCGTAGCACATCCAAAGCGTCCATAGTTCCTCCAAATAACCAATGCCCCAAGCTGAACTTGAGGCATTGAATGGCTTGTTATTCTTTTGTGGCGGCTTTTTCCGTTTCTTCCGCGGGGGTTTCCACAACCACCACTTCTTCAGCAACGGCTTCGATTGCCACATCTTCAGCGGTCGGCTCCTCAACGGGAGCTTCTTCCACGGCAGCCACTTCTTCTTCCACAGCTACGGGCGCGGGAGCCTCAACGGCAACTTCACGCTTGCGGTTACGCGTGGCGCGCGGCTTGCTTGCCGCTTTGGATTTCTTCTCGACCTTTTCTTCAACCACTAGCTCAAGAATGGCCATTTCGGCACCATCGCCGCGGCGCGGACCAGTGCGCACAATACGGGTATAACCCCCATTGCGGTTGGCATAAACCGGCGCAATTTCGTCAAACAGCTGTTTCACCACATCTTCTTTGGTAATGAACGCAAGCGCCTGACGTTTGTTTGCTAGGGTTGGGGTTTTACCAATGGTAATATACTTTTCCGCCAGCGAACGCACTTCTTTAGCACGAGTGACGGTGGTTTCAACACGGCCGTGTTCAAGGAAATGTGTCACCAAACCGCGTAGCATAGCCATGCGGTGATCGGTGGCACGCCCTAATTTTCTGGTTCCAGGCATAGTCCTGTCTCCTTCCAAGTTTTGTGTTGCGGGCAACGCGGCCCGGCTCATTTACTCATCTTCTTTGCGCAATTCTAACCCAAGTGAGCTGAGTTTCGCAATCACTTCATCCAAGGATTTGCGTCCCAAGTTGCGCACTTTCATCATGTCTTCGCCACTTTTGGTGGTGAGATCTTCCACGGTGTTGATGCCAGCACGCTTGAGGCAATTGTACGAACGCACAGACAAATCCAAGTCGTCAATAGTCATTTCAAGCACTTTTTCCTTGCGGCTGTCACTTTTCACCACCATGATTTCAGTGTCTTGCACTTCATCAGAAAGATCAGCGAATAGCAACAGGTGCTCGTTAAGGATTTTTGCCGCAAGCGAAACAGCTTCTTGAGCGCTAGTAGTACCATCTGTCCAAACTTCAATGGTGAGTTTGTCGTAGTCAGTAATTTGCCCAACGCGCGTGTTTTCCACGGCGTAGTTGACTTTCACTACAGGCGAATAGATGCTATCCACGGCAATCACGCCAATGGGCGGCTTCAGCAGTTCTTTGTTGCGCTCGGCCGAAACATAGCCGCGGCCGATGTCGCAGGTGAGTTCCATGGAAAGTTTTGCGCCTTCTTCCAGCGTAGCGATGTGCAAATCTTTGTTGATAATCTCCACATCGGAATCCGCCTGGATGTCGCCGGCATATACTTCGCCGGGCTCTTCAATGTCGATGTACAAACGCTTGGGTTCGTCACCAAAAATTTTCAGGATGACAGATTTGAGATTGAGAACAATCTCAGTCACGTCTTCCTTCACGCCAGAAATGGTGGAAAATTCATGTAAGATTCCGTCGATTTTTGCGGAAGTCACGGCGTAGCCCGGCAGCGATGATAGCAGCACACGACGCAGCGAATTGCCCAACGTGGTGCCAAAACCGCGCTCGAGGGGTTCCACCACAAACTTGCCGTAAGTCCCATCGGACTTGAGGTCGGTAATTTCGATTTTTGGCTTTTCAATGCCAATCATGCAACAGGTCCCCTTTCGATTATTAGGGTAGGCCTACTTGGAGTAAAACTCAACGATGAGGTGTTCTTCAACAGGCACATGAATTTGATCACGGGTGGGCAGCGCCAGCACGCGGGCTTCGGCAGCTTGCGCACCGCGCTCCAGCCATGCAGGCACAGGGCGTGCGCTACCGGCTTCAAGCGCTTGCTTGAACACTTCGCTTTCGCGGCTTTTTTCTTTAATCGTAATCACGTCCCCTGCGGCAATCAGGTAGGAAGGAATATCCACTTTTTTGCCGTTAACCAAAAAGTGACCATGGTTCACCAGTTGGCGAGCTTGCGCGCGTGACACGCCCCAGCCAAGCAGGTGCACAACATTATCAAGGCGTTGTTCGCACAAGCGCAGCAGGCTTTCGCCAGTTTTTCCGCCAGCTTTTGTGGCCATTATATAGTATTTATGGAATTGGCTTTCGCTCACGCCATAGTAGCGTTTTGCAGCCTGTTTGGCACGCATTTGCGTGGAGTATTCTGATGGTTTTTTGCGGCCTTGCCCATGTTGACCAGGCGCATAAGAACGGCGGTCGATGGCACACTTGCCAGTGTAGCAGCGCTCGCCTTTCAAAAAGAGCTTTGTGCCTTCGCGGCGGCAAAGTTTACATTTGGCTCCGGTATATCTCATAGTGATTCCTCCTAAACTCTACGACGCTTGGGCGGGCGGCAGCCGTTGTGCGGAATGGGTGTGACGTCTTTAATCAAGCTCACTTCAAGCCCGGCGGTTTGCAGCGCACGAATGGCTGCCTCGCGGCCTTGGCCGGGGCCCTTAACGAACACTTCCACGTGCTTCAGGCCATGTTCCATGGCGGCTTTGGCCGCAACTTCGGCAGCGGTTTGTGCTGCGAAAGGCGTGCTTTTTTTCGAACCACGGAAACCCATTTCGCCAGCAGATGCCCAAGAAAGCGCATTGCCTGCGGTGTCAGTAATGGTCACAATGGTATTGTTAAATGTTGATTGAATATGTGCGGCGCCGCGCTCAATATTCTTGCGTTCGCGGCGGCGGCGTGTGCCTGTGGTTTTCTTACCAGCTTTGGGTGCCATAGCAAATTACCTCCCCTTACTTCTTCTTGTTCGCAATGGTTTTCTTCGGACCTTTGCGTGTGCGGGCGTTCGTTTTGCTACGTTGTCCGCGTACGGGCAAGCCCCTGCGATGGCGCAGACCACGGTAGCTACCGATTTCAATCAAACGCTTAATGTTGAATTGAACTTCACGGCGCAGGTCACCCTCCACCTTCACATTGTGGTCGATGTAATCGCGTAGCTTGGACACGTCATCTTCCGACAAATCCTTCACGCGGATGTCGGGGTTAACGCCCGTGGCAGCGATGATATCACCAGCAGTTTTGTGGCCAATGCCCAAAATATAGGTCAGGCCAATTTCGATGCGCTTGTCGCGCGGCAGGTCTACACCTGAAATACGTGCCATAATAAGCCTCCTAATTAGCCTTGACGTTGTTTGTGTTTGGGATTTTCGCAAATGACCATGATACGCCCTTTACGGCGAATGACTTTGCACTTGTCGCAAATCTTTTTCACTGAGGGTCTAACTTTCATTGGAATATCCTCCTACTTGCTGCGCCAGATGATCCGACCGCGGGTCAAATCATAGGGCGACATTTCAACGGTTACTTTATCGCCGGGCAAAATGCGAATGTAGTTCATGCGCAACTTGCCGGAAATGTGCGCGAGTATCTTGTGTTCGTTTTGCAGCTGAACTTGAAAGGTTGCGTTAGGCAGTGCCTCTACGACTACACCTTCTACTTCAATCATGTCTGACTTCGGCATATGGTTCACCTTTCTGGATGCGATTTAATGTTTTTCTTAACGCTTTGTTGCCCCTAAGTTGCCAAGTGAGGGGTTCCAGCTGCAAAAGGGGCGCAAGATGGTTGGGATTTTTCTTCTTGGGGCGTTGCAGGGGGCGTTCGCGGCCGTCGGCCACCAGCACCATGCCGCCCTCATAGCCTACCACACATAGCAGGTAATCTTTGTCTCTTCCTGCGGTTGATTGCACAATACTACCTACATCCATATCAATCCTCAAGCAGGGTCAAAATCACCGGCCCGTTGTGGGTAATGGCAATGGTGTGCTCAAAATGCGCGCTAAGTTTGCCGTCACGAGTCACTACCGTCCATTTGTCGTGCAATACACGCGTTTGCGCACGGCCTTGGTTGACCATTGGTTCAATGGCAATCACCATGCCGGGTCGCAGTTTTGCGCCATGCCCCGCACGGCCAACATTCGGCACAATCGGATCTTCGTGCAACAGGCGCCCTACACCGTGGCCGGTATAGTCGCGCACCAAACTAAGCTCTTGAGCCTCGCAGGTTTGTTGCACAGCAGCGCTGATATCACCCACTTTGCCGCCGGGTTGTGCTACCTCAATGGCCGCGTAGAGAGAAGCCTTTGTGGTGTTGCACAACAGCTGCGCTGCGGAAGAAATCTTGCCCACGGGGAAAGTTGCTGCAGTGTCGCCCACGTAACCTTTATAGGTTGCGCCAAGGTCAACGCTAACGATATCACCAGCTTGCAGCACACGCTTTTTACTGGGGATTCCATGGATAACCTCGTGGTTGATCGACACGCAAATGCTGCCGGGGAAGCCATTGTAATTCAGAAACGTTGGCGTGGCCCCGCATTGGGTAATGTGCTTTTGCGCAGCACGCGCCAGTTCCCATGTGGTGATGCCCGGCTTCACCATTTCGCCCACTAGGGTAAGTGCCTGAGCGGCAATGCGCCCTGCATCGCGCATCAATGCAATTTCCCTAGTGGTTTTGAGCGAAATCATAAATCAGATATCCTAATCTAAGAAGCCTTTGTAGTGGCGTAACATCATTTGGCTTTCCAACTGTTTCACGGTTTCCAGTGCAACACCAACCATAATGATAATGGACGTGCCGCCCAGCGCAATTTGCATGGCGCCTTGTTGGCCAAACACGCCTTGGATAATTATCGCACTCACCAGCGAAAACGCAATGGGGAACAGCGCAACCGCGCTCAGCATCAACGCACCCAACAGGGTAACGTGGTTGAGGATGCGGCGAATGTACGCAACTGTGGGTTCGCCAGGGCGATAGCCGGGAATCATGCCGTGATTGTTGCGGATGTTGTTAGACATTTCCGTGGGATCATATTGGATAGACGCATAAAAATACGCAAAACCAATAATCATCAAGAAATACATCAGCAAATACCATGGGCTGTCAAAACGAAACGCGTTGAGGAAGCCATACCAAAAACTACCTTCCGTGGGCGTAACAAACATGCCAATGGTGGGGGGCAGCGACAAAATACTGCTGGCAAAGATGATGGGCAGCACGCCCGTCATGTTCACTTTAATGGGGATGTGGCTGCTTTGCCCGCCGTACATCTTGCGACCAACCACATGTTTAGTGTACTGCACCGGGATTCGCCGTTCCGCGCTGTCCATCCAGACGATGAACGCAATGGAGGCAAATATCGACAATATAGCGATAATTGTCATGGGAATCCACACGCCGCCGTGTGAAAAATAAGCCCCGAATTGCTGCACCATCTGCGGAATGCGCGCTATAATACCCGCAAACAGGATGATGGATACACCATTGCCAATGCCGTTGACGTTGATGCGCTCGCCTAGCCACATGGTCAAGCCTGCGCCCGCAGTTAGCACTGTTACAATCACCGCAGCCTGCAAAAACGCTGGGAATCCGGTATATAGTGCACCATATTGGTTAGTGAGCAGGAAGGTGGTTGCCTCGCCTGCACCGCCGTTGCGCAAGAAAATGTAGTAAGCGGTTGATTGCAGAACAGCCAAACCAATGGTCACGTAGCGAGTGATGGTAGCGATTTTCTTGCGGCCTTCTTCGCCTTCTTTTTGCAGACGTTCCAGCGCGGGGATAGCTACCGTCAACAGCTGCATGATAATTGAGCTGTTAATGTAGGGCGTGATGGACATGGCCAGAATGGTGGCGAAGTTGAATGCGTCACCGGTGAGCATGTTCAGATACGCCAAAAAGGTGCCTTGGTTGGCTGCATCGCCCAAAATACCACCGGGACCGATGTCTACAAAGGGAATGGTGATAGCCGAGCCGATGCGGAACACCAGCAGGATAAACGCTGTGAACAGAATTTTTTTGCGCAGGTCCGCGATTTTCCACGCGTTAATCATGGTTTGTAACATGACTATACCTCCGTTGCCGTTCCGCCCGCTGCTTCAATGGCTGCTTTGGCCGTGGCCGAAAACTTTGCCGCTTTCACAGTCAGCGATTTGGTCAGTGCTCCATCGCCAAGGATTTTCACGCCTGCCGAGGTTTTCTTCAAAATCCCTTTGGCTACCAGCGCATCGGCATCTACCACAGCACCAGCATCAAAGCTGTCTTCCAATGTGCACAGGTTCACAATGGCATATTCCGTGCGGAAAATGTTGTTGAACCCGCGTTTGGGCACACGACGCGCCAAGGGCATTTGACCGCCCTCAAAGCCTGCGCCTTTCACGCCCGAGCGAGCTTTTTGACCTTTATGGCCATAGCCCGAGGTTTTGCCGTGCCCGCTTGCATGGCCGCGACCAACGCGTTTGCGTTGTTTTGTGCTGCCAGCTGCTGGCGCTAAGTCATGAATTCTCATGCTTGGGCACCTCCTGCAGTTACTTCAATCAGGTGCGCCAGCACGCGAATCTTGCCCTGCGTTGCTGCGTTATCGGGTTGAACGCTAACGTCACCGATTCGGCTGAGCTTCAGGGTTTTGGCAGTTTCAAGCTGAAACTTTTTGCTGCCGATTAAGCTTTTTTTCAACTTAATGTTAAGCATTTCCATGGCTGCACCCTCCTTTACGCTAAGATTTCTTCAACGCTTTTACCGCGAATAGCGGCTACTTCGTCGGCGTTGCGCAGTTGCAACAATCCTTGCATGGTGGCACGAACCACATTGCAGGGATTGTTGGACTTGAGCGCTTTTGTGCGAATGTCGCGAATGCCTGCGGTCTCAACTACAGCACGCACCGGGCCGCCGGCAATAACACCGGTACCGGGAGCGGCGGGTTTAAGCAGCACAAGCGCCGCGCCATATTTCCCCATGATTTCGTGGGGAATGGTGGTGCCTTTCAGCGACACTTTCACCATGTTTTTCTTGGCATCTTCAATGCCTTTGCGAATGGCATCGGGCACTTCGCCGGATTTCCCCAGACCAAAGCCCACGTTGCCTTTGCCGTCGCCTACCACAACCAGCGCCGAAAACTTGAAGATTCGGCCGCCCTTCACGGTTTTGGATACGCGATTGATTGCTACAACGCGTTCGGTCAGTTCCGATTGCGGTGCATCTTGATGTCTTGCCATTGCCATGCTGGTGTCCTCCTCTTCTAGAATTTCAGTCCGCCTTGGCGGGCAGCATCGGCCAAAGCTTGCACTCGACCATGGTACACATTTCCGCCGCGGTCAAACACCACTTCGGTAATGTCTTTTTCTTGTGCACGTGCAGCAATAAGTGCGCCGACTTTTTTCGCCGCCTCAATGTTGCCGCCGTAGCCCGAAAAATCTTTTTCCACGCTGCTGGCTGCTGCCAATGTAACTTGCTTTTCGTCATCGATAAGTTGCGCATAAACATGCTGCAACGAGCGAAACACTGCCAAGCGAGGACGAGCCGCGGTGCCGGACACTTTGCCGCGAATGCGCTTGTGGCGCTTTTGGGTTTCTTTTTTGCTGTCTTTGCGGGTAACCATAGCAGCCTATCCTCCTTATTTGCCTTTGCCGCTCTTGCCTTCTTTGCGGCGAACGACTTCATTGGCGTATTTGATGCCTTTGCCTTTGTAGGGCTCCGGCGGGCGTTTTTCGCGCACATTTGCCGCGAACTGACCTACCACTTGTTTGTCGGCACCACTGATGATAATCTTGTTGGGGTTGGGCACTTCAACCGTAATCCCCTCGATTTCATCCATGATCACCTGGTGGGAGTAACCCACGTTGAGCACCAGCTGCTTGCCTTGTTTGGCAGCGCGGTAGCCAGTACCGTTGACTTCCAGCTCGCGGGTGAAGCCGGTGTTTGCGCCAACAATCATGTTGTTGAGCAAACTACGACTCAGGCCGTGCAGCGAGCGGTTTTCTTTTTCATCATTCGGGCGGGTAACATTGAGCACCGCGCCTTCTTGTTCAATGGTGATATTCGGGTGAAATTGACGGCTGAGCGTGCCCTTGGGGCCTTTCACCGTCACGGTGCTGCCGTCAATGTTGACATCCACACCAGCCGGAATCGTCACCGGCATTTTTCCAATCCTGGACATAAGGTCAGCACCTCCTTCTTACCAAATAAACGCTAATACTTCACCGCCAACGTTTTCGCGGCGAGCTTTTTTGTCGGTCATTACGCCTTTGGGCGTGCTCAAAATCGCAACACCCAAACCGCGCATTACTCTCGGAATGTCCTCGCAGCTCGAGTAGATGCGCAGGCCGGGCTTGCTCACGCGGCGCAGGCCGGTGATCACGCGCGCACGGCTAGGACCATACTTGAGCACGATTTCGATTTCGCCTTGTTTGCCGTCTTGGTGCACACGAAAAGACTTGATGTAGCCTTCTTCGAGCAAAATTTGGGCAATGGCTTTTTTGATGTTTGAAGCCGGGATTCTTACGGTATCATGCTTTGCCGCGTTGGCATTGCGGATACGAGTAAGCATATCGGCGATTGCGTCTGTCACTTGCATAACTTGTAATCCTCCTTACCAACTTGCTTTGCGCACACCCGGAATTTGACCTTTGTGGGCCAAACTGCGGAAGCAAATGCGGCAAACACCGTATTTGCGCAAATAGGCGTGCGGGCGGCCGCAGATTTTGCAGCGGTTATACGCGCGGGAAGAGAACTTCGCCGGGCGTTGTTGACGTACCTTTTGGCTTGTTTTTGCCATGCGATCTCTCCTTATCTAGCGAACGGTGCGCCCATCAAGGCCAGCAGTTCGCGCGCTTCTTCGTCGTTGTGTGCGCTGGTCACAATGCAGATGTCCATGCCACGCACTTTGTCGATCTTGTCGTACTCAATTTCAGGAAAAATGAGTTGTTCTTTCACGCCCATGTTGTAGTTGCCGCGGCCGTCGAAACTATCCGGGTTAATGCCGCGGAAGTCGCGCACACGAGGTAGCGCCAAACTAAACAGGCGGTCAACAAACTCATACATGCGGTCACCACGCAGGGTGACTTTTGCGCCGATGGTCATGCCTTCACGCAGTTTAAAGTTCGCCACGCTTTTTTTGGCCTTGCACAGCACGGGTTTTTGGCCAGTGATAGTTTTCATGTCGGCCACGATAGCGTCGATCATTTTAGGATTGTCGCGTGCTTCACCGCAGGCTACATTCACCACGATTTTTTCTAGGCGCGGGATTTGCATCACAGAGCTGTATTCGAATTTTTCCATCAGCTTGGGTGCAACGTCTTCTCTGTAGCGCGTTTGCATTCTTGTCATGTAATATCCCCTCCTTTACTTAAATTCGTGTTGGCAGTGTTTACACTGGCGATATTTCACTTGTTTGCCTTTTTCGTCTTTGAACACGTGAGCAATACGAGTGGGACGGCTGCATTTGGCGCAAACCAGCTGCACTTTGCAGGCATACAGCGCGCTTTCCACTTTAATTAGCCCACCGGGTTGACCTTGTTTGCGGGGCTTCACATGTTTGGTAACAATGTTTACGCCTTTCACAATCACTTTGCCTTCTTTGGGAGCAACTTCCAGCACCTCGCCGCGTTTGCCACGATATTTGCCGTTGATAACCACCACTTCGTCGCCCGTGCGAACGTGAACTTTTTGGGTTGTATTCATTGTTCGCACCTCCTACAATACTTCGGGAGCCAAGCTGAGAATCTTCGTGTATTCTTTCTCGCGCAGCTCACGCGCCACCGGGCCAAAAATACGAGTGCCGCGGGGGCTTTTGTCGTCTTTAATAATCACGGCAGCGTTTTCGTCAAAGCGGATGTAAGTGCCATCGTTGCGGCGCACGCCATGTGCGGTGCGCACAACCACGGCCTTAATTACATCGCCTTTTTTTACCATGCCGCCAGGTGCAGCCTTCTTCACGGAGGCCACGATAACATCGCCAATATGGGCGTATCTTCTGCCTGTGCCGCCCAACACGCGAATGCAATAAATCTCTTTCGCGCCGGTGTTGTCGGCAACACGCAACCTAGATTCTTGTTGTACCATGTTGTCCTCCTACTTGGCTTTCTCAATGATTTTAACCACGCGCCAGTGTTTATCTTTCGATAGCGGACGCGTTTCCATCAGCAACACACGGTCGCCAATGCCGCACTCGTTTGCATCATCGTGAGCTTTCACTTTCAGCGTGCGGTTAATAATTTTTTTGTAAAGCGGGTGTGGCACTTTGTCTTTGATGGCCACGACCACGGTTTTGTCCATTTTGTCGCTGGTGACTTCGCCAACGCGGGTTTTGCGAAGATTACGTTCAGTTGTCATGTTCATTATCCTCTCTTCCCTTAGTTGGCGGCCGCGATTTCGGCTTCGCGCTGCACGGTTTTAATGCGGGCGATGTCCTTTTTCACGGCGCTGATACGCATCGGATTATCCAGCTGGTTGATGGCCTGCTGAAAGCGAAGCTTAAACAGCTCATCCTTCAGCTCAAACAGCTTAGCATCCAGCTGTTTCGCAGAAAGTTCTCTGATTTCACTGGCTTTCATTACTCATCACCACCCGTTTCTTCCTTAGCTTCTTTGGCAATTACCTTGCATTTAATCGGCAGCTTGCTGGCACCGAGCTCCATGGCGCGGGTTGCAAGTTCACGGTCAACGCCGGCAATTTCGAACAATACACGGCCGGGTTTAACCACGGCCACCCAGTAGTCCGGCGCACCTTTACCAGAGCCCATGCGGGTTTCGGCAGGTTTTGCGGTTACCGGCTTATCGGGGAAAATCTTAATCCATACTTTACCACCGCGCTTGATGTGGCGCGTCATCGCAATACGAGCGGCCTCAATTTGGTTGGCAGTAATCCATGCGGGTTCTTGCGCTTGCAGGCCAAACTCACCATATGCAACAAAGTTGCCGCGAGTTGCTTTGCCTTTCATGCGTCCGCGTTGTTGTTTGCGATACTTTACTCTTTTCGGAAGTAACATTAGCGGCTACCTCCTTGTCTGTTATCCTGACGAGGTGCGCCACCTTGGTAGCCACCGCCACTACGCGGGGCACCACCTTGATAGCCCCCAGGACCATCACGGCGCGGACCACGGTTGTCATCACGACGCGGCGGACGGCGGTCGCCATCTTGGCGGGGTTTACGGTCACGCGGGGGACGACGGTCGTCACGACGACGTTGATCGCCTTGCGCAGTGCGCAGCACTTCGCCTTTATACAGCCACACTTTCACGCCGATGCGGCCATAGGTGGTTTTTGCTTCTGCAAAGCCGTAGTCAATGTCTGCACGAATGGTTTGCAGCGGAATAGTACCTTCGTGGTAGTGCTCGGTGCGGGCAATTTCCGCGCCGCCCAAACGCCCACTCACTTGGATTTTAATGCCGCGTGCGCCCAATTTCATGGTGCGACCAATGGCTTGCTTCAGTGCACGGCGGAAGCTCACGCGTTTTTCCAGCTGTTGGGCAATGTTTTCTGCCACCAGTTGGGCGTTGAGGTCCGGCGATTTCACTTCAATGATGTCGAGATGTACTTTCTTGCCACCAAGTTTTTTCTCGCAGGCGGCGCGCAGTTTCTCGATTTCTGCACCTTGGCGGCCAATGATCATGCCAGGTCGGGCGCAGTGAATTTTCACGTAAACACGTTTGGCGTCGCGCTCAATTTCCACTTTAGGCACGCCGGCATTGGCCAGAGTTTCCAGCAAAAATCTGCGCAGATGATAGTCTTCCACCAGTGTGTCGCCAAAGTTTTCATCTTTGGCATACCAGCGGGATTCCCAGGGCTTGATGACACCGATGCGCAAGCCGGTTGGGTTGATTTTTTGTCCCATGGTGTAATCTCCTCCTTCTATTGGGCTTCCTTAACGGTTAGGGTGATGTGACATGCTTTTTTGTTGATGCGTGTGCCACTGCCTTTGGCACGTGCGCGCATACGCTTTAGCGTCGGCGCGCTGCCCACGTGGGCATAAGACACATACAACATGGCGGGGTCTAGGTTAAAGTTGTTTTCCGCATTTGCAATGGCGGATTTCAACAACTTGTAGGTTGGCTCGCAGGCGGCCCTTGGGGTATACTTGAGTATCGCCAAGGCTTCATCCACAGGTTTGTTGCGGATAAGATCGAGCACAATTTGGGCTTTACGTGGCGACATGCGCACGTAAGTCACTTTTGCGGTTGCTTCCATGACGCTCTCCTTATCTCTTCGTAGTCTTGCCGCCCGCATGCCCGCGATAAGTGCGGGTGGGAGCGAACTCGCCCAGTTTGTGGCCAATCATGTCTTCTGTCACATACACGGGAATGTGTTTGCGGCCGTCATGCACGGCAAAGGTGTGGCCAACAAAATCGGGGTAAATCGTGCTTGCGCGGCTCCAGGTTTTGAGCACCTGTTTGTTACCGCTTTCGTTCATTGCCTGCACGCGCTTGAAAAGTTTCGGTTCCACAAATGGACCGCCGCGTGCTGCCAGTTTTGCGCTTCTGCTCATAACTCAGTGTGCTCCTTTCTATTTGCGACGCTTCACAATCATTTTACTGGAGGCTTTCTTCTTCTTGCGGGTTTTGTAGCCCAGCGCGGGTTTGCCCCATGGCGTAACCGGGCCGGGGCGACCGATGGGCGATTTACCCTCACCACCGCCGTGCGGGTGGTCGCAGGGGTTCATAACCGAGCCGCGCACCGTTGGGCGAATACCCATATGACGTTTGCGTCCTGCTTTACCAATCATTACATTGGCGTGGTCCGAATTGCTCACCGCGCCGATGGTGGCCATGCAGTTCATTGGCACGTTGCGCATCTCGCCCGAGGGCAGACGCAACAGGGCGTGTTTGCCCTCTTTGGCCATCAACTGCGCGCTGTTGCCAGCACTGCGAGCCAATTGCCCACCGCGGCCGGGATACATTTCCACATTGTGAACCACCGTGCCGTTGGGAATCGCGCTCAGCGGCAGGGCGTTGCCGGGTTTGATATCCGCGCCGGTGCCAGCGATCACGCTGTCGCCCACTTTCAGGCCTTGCGGAGCGATGATGTAGTTCTTCACGCCGTCGGTGTATTGAATCAGCGCGATAAACGCCGAACGGTTGGGGTCATACTCTAGGGTCATCACTTCGGCAGGCACATCAAATTTGTTGCGCTTGAAGTCGATGATGCGGTATTTTTTGCGGTTGCCGCCGCCACGATGACGCACCGTGATGCGACCATAACTGTTGCGACCACTGTGTTTTTTCTTGCTGGCCAGCAGACTGCGTTCAGGTTTCACTTTGCTCAGCTGCGAATAGTCCGTGGTGGACATGTTGCGCTGCGCATTGGTATTGGGTTTATATACGCGAATAGCCATAACTTTCTCCTTACTAGGCTAAGCTTAGCGGGGCGGCTAGCTCCCTTACATCACTTGCCTGGGTACATTAGCATTACATCATGCCATCAAAAAACTCGATGGACTTGCTGCCTTCAGTGAGCGTAACCACAGCTTTTTTCCAGCTGGGGGTGTAGCCCGTGAAACGGCCGTAACGGCGCTTTTTGCCGCGCATGTTCATGGTGTTTACTTTGTCAACTTTCACCTTGAACAATTGCTCAACCGCCCAAGCGATTTCCGGCTTGTTGCTGTCTTTGGCCACTTTGAAGGTGTACTTGCGTGCACCGTCTTCGTTGTTGGCGCCAATCATGCTCGCTTCCGAGATGACGGGTTTTAGGATAATATCCTGTGCAAATTTACTCATGCTGCAACCTCCTGTTTGGCCGGGGCAAGCAGCTCTTCCACGCGCGCCACCGCATCTTTGGTAATCAGCAGTGTGTCGCAGTCCAGCACTTCATAGGTGTTTAAGCTGTCTGCATGAGCCACTTTCACGCCGGGAATATTGCGTGCACTGCGGTAGATGATTTGATCAGCCGCGCGGGTAACAATCAGCGTTTTCTTGCCGGTTTCCAGTGTAGTCAAAATTTCCACAATAGCTTTGGTTTTGATTTCGTCCAACTCCAGTGCCTTAAGCACTTTGAATTCGTTGTCGCGCACCTTGGAACTCAGCGCACTTTTCACAGCCAAGCGGCGCACTTTTTTGTTCACCGCAAAGCCATAGCTACGGGGTTTGGGGCCAAGCGCCACGCCACCGCCGGTCCAGATGGGACTGCGACGGCTGCCGTGCCGGGCACGACCGCTGCCTTTTTGGCGCCAAGGTTTTTTGCCGCCGCCGCGCACTTCAGCGCGGGTTTTGGTGCTTTGCGTGCCTTGACGTTGGTTGGCCAAGTAGTTGCGCACCACCAGATGCATCGAAGGCACATGCGGTTCGATGCCGAACACAGCTTCGTTCAAGTCAATGTTGCCCACCGACTTACCCGCCACGTCATAAACTTTTACTTTTGGCATTGTATCGCACTCCCTTCTTAAGCTTTCACGGCCGTGCTAATCAGCACGATGCCGCCTTTGGGGCCGGGCACTGCACCTTTAATGGCCAGCAAATTGTTGTCGTCGTCCACTTTAATCACGGTGAGGTTTTGTATCGTCACACGCTCGTGACCAAGGCGGCCGGCCATTTTCTTGCCCTTCATGACTTTACTGGGCGTTGAACACGCACCAAGCGAGCCACCGTGGCGATGCACCGGACCAGAACCGTGGGTTTCTTTGATGCGGCTGAAATTCCAGCGTTTGATTACACCCGCCGTACCTTTACCCTTGCTCGTGCCAACAACGTCAACTTTTTCGCCAGTTTCAAACACACCAGCTTTGACGACGTCGCCCACTTGCAGATTTTCCAGCGCAAACTCGGTTAGATGGCGCTTGGGCGCCACGCCGCTTTTGTCGAAATGCCCCTTCATGGGCTTGGTCACTTTTTTCACGCGGATGTCGCCATAACCAAGTTGCACAGCTTCGTAACCGTCGTTTTCCAAGATTTTCACCTGCACCACCGGGCACGGGCCGGCTTGAATAACCGTTACCGGCACCACATTGCCGCGTTCGTCAAACACTTGGGTCATACCAAGTTTTTTGCCTACGATTGATTTCACAGTATGTTCTCCTTATAATAGTATTGGTTCGCGCTTAGCGAACTTGCCATTACAGCTTATAATTTAATTTCGATTTCCACACCAGCCGGAAGTTCCAAGCCACTGAGGGCTTCCACGGTTTTGCCCGTGGGGCGCAGGATGTCGATCAAGCGCTTGTGTGTGCGTTGCTCAAACTGCTCGCGGCTATCTTTGTGTTTGTGCACCGAGCGCAGAATGGTGATGATTTCTTTCTCCGTCGGCAGGGGCACAGGGCCACAAACTTGTGCGCCGCTGGCTTTCGCGGTTTCAACAATGCGTTCTGCCGCGCGGTCTACCAAAGAATGGTCGTAGCCTTTCAGCCGGATTCTAATATTACCTTTTGCCATGATATTCGCCCTTTCTTTCGGTCGGCGATTTGACAGAATAAAGCGCCAACGCGCCCGGGTGTATCATCACGCCCGTTTAAAAAACTGCCTTGTTCGCCCAATTTGATAATCGGACTCGCTCGGGCGAAATTTCCAGCCTGTTGCTGCTACCTCCGCCGTCATCACTTGCCTTGGGCAAAAAATACCCAAGCACGCAAAACACGTGCTCGAGTATTATACCATGAATCGATTGCGCAAGTCAAGCTTTTTCTGCAAAAATTCTGCGTAAATTTATGCGCAGGTTTTTCGCCGGGTTTTGTGCAATGTGCTAAGCGCGTGGGTATGGCTTCCTTTCATCGGTCAGCCCCACCAAATAATCCACGCTGGTGTTGTAGAACAACGCAAGCTTGATCACCGTGTCCAGCGAATAACGCGCAATCCCCAACTCCCATTGAGCATAAGTATTCTGTCTCACATGCAACGCATCAGCAACATTTTGTTGCGTCAAGTCTGCATCAATGCGCAAATTACGAATGCGTTCGTACGGCAAAGGTTCTGTTTTCATTCCATACCACCTCCGCTAATAGTATAAAATATCTTGAAACTAGATATTGCTATTTTTGTAGTTTCATGATATAATGGATACCATTATAGAGGAGGCCAACCATGAACAATCCATACACAGAACTTTACGAACACATCATATCATTCGAACAAAGCACACCGGTGAATGACGACAACTGGGATTCTTTCATCGCAAACATTAAGAAACAGGTGTTGTTGAAGCAAATCGAGTATTCAAAAGGCAAATAAAAACTCCCCCTGCCCGTTCGCAGGAGGAGTTTTGGACTTAAGTAGAAAATTAGGCCACGTGTTTCGCGTAAAATTCTTCAATCGCTGCGTAGAAATCTTCAGCCGAGCCATCGTTCAAAATCGTCAGGTCGGCCATGGCTTCGCTTTCGCTGGTTTTGAAGATTTTTTCTTCGTTGGCATCGTTTTCGCGCAGTTTTTCCACGCTGTTGCCGTCGCGAGCGCTGCCGCGGGCCAGCATGCGGGCATAGCGCACTTCATCGTCGCTGATGGCGATGTCGACCAGCAAAAAGTCGCTGCCGAAGGAATCTTTCATCAGTTGCACATCACTGGGCGGACGAATGCCGCTAATGAGATAAACCGGTGCGCCGCTTTCGCGCACACGCTTCACAATTTGCTGCGGAAAGAACGTGGCGCCGTGTGCGTCCATGTATTTCTTGCTGGTTGCGTGCAGGTTGTCACGGGTGAGTTCTAGGCCTTCGCTGGCGGCCAGTTCACGCACGATGTCGCCGATGGACACCATGGGGATGTCGTATTTTTTCGCAATGTACTCCAGAAAGAAGTCCTTTCCGGTGCCGTTTTTGCCAACTGCGGCAATGACTTTCATGTGTATATCCTCCTAAAATTTGTTGAACAATTTTTATGTTACGCGGGCAAATTTACACTCGCCCGCCAGACATTTTCTAATTAAACCAAGACCCTATACCCGTTGACACTGCGTGCCCATGCACAGCAGCCGCAATGCCCGTCATCCCGCTGAACAATTCTGCCAAGCTAAAGTTGAAGTTCAACCCACTTGACGGACAACGGCATATACTCGAACCCAAGTCTTGCGAGCACACGCCGGGCAGGTTGGGGATTTCGGCAAACAGCTGCGCCCAGTGCATGCGGTTGTTCACACCGCGATGCACGCCCACACCCAAATGCGTGAAGTGCGGGTGCATGATATTGTTGCGGTGCCCGGGCGAACTCATCCAGCCTTGCACCACATGCGCGGGACTCGTGTGCCCACGCGCCAAGTTTTCACCCGATACGCGGCGACCCGACACAGTCACTTCGTTGAACACGGTAATCCAGTTGCGGCCGTCCGGGCGGGTGTGCGACCAATAGCCGCCTGCGTTGGGATGGTCATCAATTTCCCTTGCGCGAATCTGCGCAGCACGGTTGAGACCAGGATGCGGCGCCAAAGGATGCAACCCCGCGCGTGCCCGTTCCACGTTCACAAGCCGCAGTACTTCGTTGGCCCAAGCATCGTTGTCGCTCCATGCGCTGGCGGTCACCGCAAACGCGCCGATGGCCAATGCCATCACCAGCAAAATCGCCAGTAGTTTCTTCATTCTTCAAATCCTCCCGTTTCTTTCTGTATATATGCAGGGCTTGCGCCCGTACATCCAAAGCTACATCCAAACCCAGCCGAACAGCACCCAGCGCAACACCCATTGCATCCACGCGGACAGGGTTTGCCAGCACGGCGCTGCGCGATAGTCCGTTGTCATCTCCGCAATCACCGGCGGATTCAATGGACGATCTCTTCCATCTGTGGATAAATTCGCAATGCGATCCACCACCTCCATGCCGCTGACCACAAAACCAAATGCCGTGTGCACACCATCCAGCCACGGCGCACTGTTGCCATGCATGATGAAAAACTGGCTGCTTCCGGTGTCGCGGCCAGCCGTTGCCATCGAAACCACGCCACGCACATGTGCAATGGAGTTCGGCTCGCAACGAATCGGCGTTGTGCCGCCCATGCCCGTGCCGTCCGGGCAACCGCCCTGAATCATGAACTCGGGAATGGTGCGATGGAAAATCAGCCCGTCATAAAAACCTTCATTCACCAAACGCAAAAAGTTATTTACCGTGTTCGGTGCATGCGCAGGCGAAAGCTCAATCACAATCACCTCGCCGGTGGTTAGCACAATGGACACAATCGGGTTATCTTCATTCCAACGCACTTGCCGCGCAACCACAGGCAGTGCAAACACGGCAAGCATTACCGCCGCCAGTAACACGCCAACAATCTTCTTCATTCCAAGTCTCCTAGAAAAATATTCGACCAACCACAAACGCAATCAGCCCCGCTAAGGTCGGCGTGCCAAACCACGCCACAAAGATGCGTCCAAGCACCTTGAAATCTAGGCCGCGGTGACCCTTAGAGAAACTCGCGCCCATGATCGCGCCAATCACCGCCTGCGACGTGGAAATGGAAATGCCCCAAATCGAAAACACCAGCAGTGTAATCGAGCTGGAAAACACCACCAAAAATCCTTGCAATGGTGATAGCTGTGCAATGCCCTCACCCACAGCAAGCATCACCCGCTTGCTATAGGTAAGCACACCAATGGCAAGCATGAGTCCGCCCACCAGTGCTGCAAGCCCCAGCGCAGTCACCTCAAACGGCAGCAAGCTATTCAGCAACGCCACTGGGCCATCGAAAATGCCGGTACGATAATACACGCCCATGGCATTGCCCGCGTTGTTCGCACCAAGGGTAAGCGCACCAAAAATGCCCGCCACCAAATAGCCGCCTTTGATGAAATAGTCATAGGCCGCAAGGCCTTTTACGCGCGCTTCAATGAACCGCTGCACCACCACGCACAAAATCAGGCACACAAACATGGTGAGCACAGGCGAAATAATCCACGCGGAGAAAAAGCGGGTGATTTGCGCAAAGTTGCTTGCACCCTGCGCAGCTCCCCAGCCCATCAGCGCACCAATCAGTGACTGCGACGTGGACACCGGCGCCTTGATAATCGTCATCACCGTCACCACGCTGGCAGAAACAAGCATGACGATAAACGCATGCAGCGGCGCACGCACGGCATGGTCGTGTGCCACATCGCCCAAGTTTCCCACTACCTCTTGCCCAACCAAAACAGCACCCAGCACAGCAAAAATCGCGGTGAGCCAAATGGCGGTTCTGAACTTGATAACTTTTGTGCCCACTGCCGTGCCAAACACATTGGAGGCATCATTGGTGCCAACAGACCAGCCCATAAATGCGCCGGACGTTAAAAATAGGGTCTCTAATCCCACGAGTTTATCTACACCTTTCTGAGTACTACAATAACTTGAATTTGGTCGGCCATGTCCTCAAGACGATCCGAAATATCACACAACTGGCTGAGGAAATGCTTGAAGTAATGCCGCTGCGTCAGGTCAAGCGATTCATCGCGGAAAATAGCCAAAGTGGTGGCATCTTCAAGGCTGTCCACTTCGTGCTCTTTGTCCATGATATCGCCCAGAATGCTTTCGTCTTTAATCAACCGGTCGTAATCGTCAAACAAAATCCTCAGCGCGCGCTTCATCATCAGATATTGCTCTTTAGTGATCTTAGTGATTTCCAAAAAGTTTGCGCGATAGGCCTCAGGCACGGTTACGTTTTGATAGGTGAACTTGCAGGTGATATCTTGGCATTTGTTTGCAATTTTGTCCATGCGGGCGATGATGTCGAGGATTTCCTTGCGGGTGCTGGGCAGCAGTTTGCCGTCTAAAAAGGCATGGATGATGTTGCGTCGCGCCACGTCGGCATCGCCCTCCAGCTTGTTGACTTCGTCATACAAATGCACGAACTCGCTTGCGGGCTTGCCGCTGGACAAAAATTCTTCCATGAATTTCTCGAATGCGCAGTAGCACTCGAATACGTAGCGCATGTGCTCGTCTACCAAGTTCCAGGTTTTTTGGCTGGTTTTCTTAAACATGTGGTTTCTCCTTGTTCAGTTACTTATTTATCTCAAATATGATACATGCCAATTGTCAAATAAATGCACACTGCGTGGTAAATCCCTATAGGCGTTCTCAGGCTCATCGTAATAAAAATTGTGTGCTGCCAAGCTAAAACTTCTCGCTGTTTGCGGCCAATCCATAATCACGATTCGGTCTGCCTGTGCGCTGCTTAAAATCGAACTGAATGCTTGATGCTGCTCTCGGGTGATCTGCACGCGAGCGTTGCCGGCCACCGTGCGCAACCCGCGTCGCTGCGTAAAATCACACCACCGATAACCATCTGGCAAATCAATTACCATGATTTCCTCAAACGCCGCCAAGTTCTCGCACAAAAACACGTAAGGCGTGACTTCTACCATCAGCGCAATTGCTTCTTCACGCGCTTGCCGTCTTTGCTGCTGTTGTCGGTCGTCCAGCCATCTATAGCCATGCACTGCGCCTAAGCCAACCAGCACAACCACACCAACGATTACCGCTAATATCGCAAACACGCGCTTCACGTTGAAATCGTCGGCTCGGTCGTCTACGTCATATCATCCATCATCCCAGCACAAACCTCTCAATCGCCGCCACAACACCGTCTTCATCGTTGCTCAACGTCACATGCTTGGCGTGCGCCTTGATGTCATCCGCTGCATTGGCCATCGCCACCGAGCAGCCCACGTAGTCCAACATGGAGATATCATTGTTCGCGTCGCCAATGGCCATCATTTCGTCAGGCGCAATGCCGTAGATCTCGCTGAGCGCCGCGAGTGCAAGTCCCTTGCTGGCCTTGATGTCCACGAACTCCAGCAAACGCGGATGCGAGGTGTGGCAGTTGACCCGCCCGGCGAATCGTTCACCCATTTCGCTCATCAGCTGCGGGCCAAGCTCTTGCGGGATAATCCAAATCACTTTGGTGATTTCGCCAATGTCATCAAGGTCGCCCAGCAGATTCAGCTGCGCGCCGGTGATGTTGCGATAGACCTCGGTTTCCAGGCAGCGGCGGCTCACGTGCAGTTTGTCGCCCTCCCACAGAATGTAGGGGTGCGGCGTTTGCGCCGCCATGGCCAGAATTTCCAGAGCATCGCTGCGCTGCATGTTTTGCCCAAACAACACACGCCCGCTCTTGCTCGTTACCGCGCCGGCACCGTTGCAAACAATCACGGGGAAGTCCCCGGGGAATTGTTCAACCAGCCAAGTGACCCCGCACAGTGGCCTGCCAGTGCTGGGCACGAACATCACGCCTTGGTCAATGGCCTTGAGAATTGCCGCGCGGTTGCCGTCACTCAACTGCGACGCGCTGTTGAGCAGCGTGCCGTCCATGTCACAGGCAATGAGCTTGACTGCTTTTTTCATACAATTTTCCATACTATAAAGTCTACCATGTTTTTTGCAGATTGTCAAGGTCTTTACTGTTGACAATTCGCTTTTTTCGTGTTACAATGGCATTATGCACCATATTTACAAAGGAGAAGGCACTATGAAGAAAATTTTGGCCATTGTGCTGTGGATGAGGTGCATTTTTTGAAAAGCAAGAAAATTTCAGCTGGAAAGCTTTCTGACGAAGTGATAATGAACCTTATGGCTCAATACCACACGCAATTGCTGCACGAAGTGAAAACAGCAGAAAGTTTGCTTTCGTTCAAGCGAATATATGACGCTGGTCAAGTTTTGGAATTAGCCTTTAAGAGGTTTTTCTTGAGGATTTTGCCAAGTTACGTAGGTATTACTAGAGGGGTAGTGATTGATTGCAAATGCGAAAAACATTCCGATGAGATTGATTTGATTTTCTATGATCGACGCTATTTTTCTGGAATCCCTATTAGAGATCAAGGGGACGATACATTGTCGTGGGTGCCAGTTGATGTGGTTCTGGGTGTGGCGCAAGTAAAAAAGACAATTAATTTGCAAGAATTTAAAAAAGCAACAAACAATTTGACTTCTGTGTTAGCGCTGCAACGCACACCTATAACCAATCAGACACATTTCGACATGCCTCTTGCTGAAGGATATTCATTAAACGACAACGCTGATATGAACAAGCTTTTCACCTGTATTCTGTCTGCAAAAAATCTGCTGTTGTATAAGACGCACAGCGGCAAAAAAACACCCCGCACACGTGAAGAGGTTATAGCTTATTTTAACAAGCATCCACAATTTTTTGTTACCCCGATTGATTTACTCTATACGATTGACGGGAGCATGTTTGTGCCCATGGAAATCGAAAAGAACATGATATATAAAAAAACCACAAATCATCTATGCTTAGGCGAAGCAAAGTTTTATAGAGGCTCTAGCAATGATATTCCATCAGGTTCATATTTGTATGAAGTTGATATGCGTCTCGAATCGCATGATAAACCAGAGCAATTACTTGGACAGCTTATTGTTTTTATTTCGTATTGGTGCAAAAGCTTGGTCAAAACAACACCTGACCTGTCAATTTTATTAAATGATCAATTGAAAAGCAATTATTCCTAGAACAGTATTGCGCTAACACCATCAATTAAAGGAGGCCCCCATGAAAAAAATCTTGGCCATTGTGCTGTGTGTAGGTTTGCTCGTCGGCGTCATGCTCATTCCCACTGTCGCAACCAACGTGGAACAGCCCACGCAATTCAATCGCCTGCTGCTGGGTGCGGGCGACTGGGCCGTGAGCGCCATCGTCAACGTGATTACCGCGCTGATGCCCGCGCCGCTCACCACGCGCACGCACGTCACCCCGGCGGAGTTCCTGCCCGGGCATGATACATTCTTAGATGAACCCGCAGCGGGTGCGCAGTGGCACTTGGGCTACGCCCGCGCGTCACTGATTCCCGATGGCTGGTTTTGTGCAAACGGCTTGTGGGCAGGTCCCGAACAAAGCATTTATGTGGCGGGCAACATAGAGTTCACCGACCCCAAAGTGCCCACCAATCTCTTAGACGACATGGCCGTGCGCGCCACCGCGATGGATGACGGCAGCGGCCGCGGTGTGGCGGTGTTCGCCAGCGTGGACGCCTACGCCCTCACCTCGCCCAATGTGCAGCGCATTCGTCGCCTAGTAATGGACTGGGCAGACGACAACAATGTGGAAGTCACCAGCATCAACGTGGCAGCCATCCACCAGCACAGCGTGATTGATACCCTAGGCATGAACGCCAGCATTTTGGGTGCGCTGTTTCAAAACCCGATCAATGCGATGTTCGGCTGGTTTGGTGCTGCGGGGCCATTCCGCCACCACGGCACAGACGCTGACTTCATGGCACACTTTAATGCCACCACTACTGCAACCATCATCGCAGCCATTGAGAATCTCGAGCCCGGCACGCTGTATTACGGCTACGCCGACGCGACAGATTTGCTGCACGCCAAGCGCCGCCCTTATGTATTTGATGAAAACGTGCACCGTTTCCGTTTTGTGCCGGATGACACCGCAAGCCGCGAAACTTGGCTGGCCAATCATCACGCACACAGCACCGGGTTGGGTGCGGGCCCGCTAACCGTCACCGGTGACTGGAGCTACTACACTGAACGCTGGGTAAACAGCTACGCCGACGCAAACTTCCAAGTGATCATCGGCGCAACGTCCGCCATTGCGCGCCACTTCCCCGAGGGCACGTATATCCCCTACCAGCAAGCGCAAAACATGATCAACTATGGCGAGATGGTGGCCGAGCGACTGCACAGCATCAACAACGAAGTTGAAGTTGCACCGCTGCTCAACATTCGCCACGTGGAGTATCGTATTCCCATCACCAACCCGCTGCACCAGTTGTTGTTCCGCACCGGCATGGTGGAGACCAACGTGGTGCGCCGCAATGCTATTGGTGTGGCGGTGGATATCATAACCGAAACAGCCTACATGGAATTGGGCATGGACTTAGCGGTCATCTTTGGCCCGGGCGAGGTGTGCCCCGCCGTGATGTTCGGCCCAAGCATACCGGGCAGCATTGCCTACAGCGGCCGCGATTTTGAGTTCACCCCGCTTGCCAACATGGCACGCAACGGCCGCCGCACCATCATGTTTGGCATCATCAACGACCACAGTGGGTACTATCAGCTGCCCAACGACATCATGCATTTTGTGCGCTTTGGCAACGAGGAAATCAACCAAAGCAGCAACCAAGCCGCCGCACAACTGCTGACTACCATGGAAACATTGATTGCGGGCATCAATTGCACGCACATGCCGTGTGGTTGCCAAGCCGACCGAGTACTAACCACACCGATTAGCGTGGCGAACAACAGCACCGCTGCGCTGAACCAGTTTAACCAGTCCGTCAACCGCATTGTGAGCCAAAATGCTGGTTTTCACAAACGTC
>Ga0131853_10004498_pt1 | contig 24988 bp, 17 predicted proteins | sample TergutLab28metaG_FD_92764 | JGI IMG/M metagenome (GOLD analysis project Ga0131853, IMG submission 92764) | Labiotermes labralis P1 segment gut microbial communities from Petit-Saut dam, French Guiana - Lab288 P1 (version 2) (version 2) | ecosystem: Host-associated > Arthropoda: Insects >...
ACACACACACACACACACACACACACACACACACATCGAAGTCCGCTTCTGTTCCGAACGTGTTGTTAATGGGAGAATTATATTTGGACATTAAAAACGGACACCGAGACAACCTCCAAATATCACGAAGTTTTCTAAGAAATGTTTAAACCACGCAGGTCCATTAGAATCAGGTGTTGCGACTGTCCAGCCCATCTAAGACTTTGACCACAGGCATAAGTTTGTGGGAGGGACAACAAACGCAATATTAAAAAGGATAACAGTACCATAAATAACTGTCCGTAAGGTTCCGTTCTCTTGGGATAGAGAGCCGCGTCACCGGGCAAGCGCTTCCCGACGTTTCGAAGGAATATACTGCTTTAATACTCAAGGGGCTAGAGGTCCGAGAAGTCTTCTAGACCCCTGAAGATTAAGAAACCATGTTCCTTCAAAATGCCAAGAACCGAGCAGCCAGTGACGCGGTCAGCAACGCAGAAGGGAGTCCCAACCAAAGCTCCTGGGATATCACAAGATTCTTTCATTAGGTCGTTCAGCCCTTAGTGGTCTGGTCAGTTATATAGTAAAAAGTTGCAGATTAGGTATTTATTTCACCGCCAACCCACAATACTACTACTACTTTTTTTTTTGTGGTGCTGCGGCCCAATTTTTTTTGTACTTTAGATGCCGGACGTCTGGCTAGAAATCAGTACTCGGAAGGTTCTGCGACCGGCCATCTCGACACAGGTTTTTCTTGGTTTCCCTGTGTCTATAAGCAAATGCTGAAATGGTTCCCAAGATTCCAAGTCGCCACTACATGTTTCTCATGTAGCCCTCCCGACTTAAATCTAGCAGTAACCAATTTCATGTTTAGTGTAAATGTAAAATAACCATTGCCACCAGGTAACAACCCAATTGCAGTAAATAAATATTATTATTATTATTATTCTTGAAGTTTCTAGATCACACACAACGACGCATCACAGTCGGTAGGACTCCTCTGTACGAGTGATCGGCTCGTCGCAGAGACCTCTACCTGACAACACACAACACTCACAACAGACAAACATCCATATCGTCGGCGGGATTCGAACCCACGATCTCAGCAGGCGAGCGGCCGCAGACCTACGCCTTAGACCGCGCGGCCACTGTGACCGGCACTACTACTACTACCACTACTGCTATTATTACTACTACTACTAATAATAAAAATAATAGAAAGGACCATGCCCTGAATGTATACAAGGAACTGGATGTAAAATTCCATTCACTCTACAATTCCCACCAATCGCACTACGCCCCGGTACCGACTGAATAAGAAGCAGGGTGGGCCCTGGAACCAGTCTGGACGCTATGGAGAAGAGATAAATCTTTTTCCTGCCGGGATTCGAAACCCGAATCGTCCAGGCCGTACCCCATTCACTCCACAAACCCAGCCATCCCGGCTACACAAAGTTGTGGGTACAAATTACACAGCTCCTTCTGTCATTCTATTCACTCTACCGTCACTTCCTCTCTTTTACGTCCAAATATTCTCCCAGAACTTTGTTCTCAAATAACATCAGCACACGTTCCTCCCCTCTGCAGCTGTTAAATCGTTCTCATATAATCTCAGAACAAAACTTAATTTTCGGATAAGGGTAGACGGAGTATAAAGTACAAATTCAGCGCAATAAAGAGTGCAACTGCCTTACGCTCCAGGAAGTCGTTACTATCAAAGAAACAGGGCTTTAACACGAAAAGTTATCAAGACCAATTTGTTCCTTAATGCGGCGAAACCTGCATTTCTTTTCCTTCTACGAGGATTAATGGATTTCTTGGCCCATTAAGGGTCGTACCTTCAGCCCACATTTGACAGCTTTAATTGGGCAAGGCTGTGGAAGCAGCCACAGGAGACGTGGTGTGCGTCGAAACAGCTCACCCGTAACTTATCTCGGGGTACACAAAGTCCGAGCTGTGGAATTGTACGAGAGCTGTCTCAACTGCAGACTTCAGGTACTTGCTTCACATCCATGCTGCAAGATATATCCGCTGCCCTTCGCAGACCCTCCATAACCCGGCTATCCGCTGCCCTCCAAATACTTGAATAATTAGTTCCAACAGACCATTTCCTTTCACACCCTTCCCAACTAGCTGCTCTGTCGTTCAAACTTATGCCACCTTGTGCTGAAGGGAGGGTACTATGCATTCTTAACCTGGGCACTAAACAGATCTAGGTGACGAGCTTCACTCTCCGAGAGAACTTGGGGTAAACAACAGTCCGTCCCGAATGAGATTGGATGAGTATGGTGCTCTGATGAATGACAGATCACAGAGAAGAACAATGGTGGTCTGACGAATAACTCGAGGCGTAAACCGAAATATTCGAGGAAAACCTGGCTCAGGGTAACTTTATGAACCATGCGTCGAACACGGAACATCTTAGAACTGAACCAGAACCACCCCGAGAAAAGCCAGCATCTAGTCGTCTGGTTCATTGCACGGTCCCATTGTATATTTGACGGAAATGGACGAAAAGGCAATACACAGAAGGAAACAGCGACCCTCCTAATGTCTCCGATATCGCTGTTCATAATTACGTAAGGTACAATCTGTTCCAAACAACATAGACCTACAACGTCCTTTGCTGAGGCAACAGGAATGACGTTACAACAAAAACAACGAAACAGCGTTCAGTTGTTGGAACACTCAGTTTCGGCATCGCGACTGACCTTCGTACATTCTTAACTCAAAGTACAAAAATTAACGCATGATGGAACAGTTGAGTCTGTCTGCCCGCGTTCTCAGCCTTCCGAACAACTGAGAGAATTTCAACGATACTTTTTTTTTGCGCACATACAAAATGCCGTCGGTGGAATCAAATTTTAGTTCTGCTCCACTAACGGTAAAGCCCATTTCACACGCAATACGATTTTCTCCAAAACGATGCATGGCGCGAAAAATCTGTCGCCCTACACGACCTAAAATACCGGCTTATTAATTAGATTCAATTAGATTAATTTAAAATATGCTTGAGTATAACTGAAAAATGATTCCCAGCTGTGTGTAGTGTGAACAGCTTTGCACTGTCACCGTTCAAACCGACGTCATATTCCGTTTCTTCGACCAGTATCAGCGCCACGTGTTATTTAATTCCACTGACATCTCACAGTTGCCACGTAAGAAGACCGAAAAATTAATATCCTGACCAAGCAGCGTTAAAAATTACGACTTAAAAACAGACTTTGAAAAACATGTGTGCTTAAACCGCAACTTTTTAAAACCTTTTAACAGATTTTCCACTTTTTTGGAGAAGTATCTGAACTGCTATTTGCATAAGCTTAAAGACGACGTCTTCGTTATTTGTTTATGAATGTGAGGAAAACTTCTTGATGTCTACCAAACGTGCACTTAAGAAAATATTACATTAAAACATAACTTGTTACACTGTTGTTCTCAGCTCACACCACAATGTTAACTGTTGTTAATGGACGAGACCCCAAGCTTTTTTATTGCAAGGAAATGGGGAAGAATAGAGACTATGGATTTAATAACCTTAGAGGGTGGAGCTAAAATAGAAAATGCTGGAGTGAAAAGGAGGAGGGGGAAGAAAGAAGAAGGGAAAAGAAGAGATAAATGGCTGACGTGAGGGAGGTGGGTGAATGAGACAGTACGAAAATCGACCAGTAATTACATTATAGATATAGAGCGAGCAGGATGCAAGACAACACAATATTGTTTTATAGTCTTGCCCCAGGGAACGAAAATAAAGATGTTAGGAAGATAGACACTTTATTACCACAAAACTGACTTGCGCAAGCAAAATGCATCAACATAAACAGTATTGAAATCTACGACTCCTTTTGCCTATCTCACATCGCGGTAGCACATCAGATAAAAAAAGTTACAAACTGAAGAATAAAAAACCAACCAGATGCCACTTGTTATTTTATTGTACTTCTTATAGGCTCAACATGTTTCGGGCATTACTATGCCCATAATCAGGAGCTCGCGACTATGATGTTGATTACCACATTGGTCGTATCGTTCTGTAAAGCTTAGTGTTGATGTAAATTTATGGTTCTTAGTGGCGTGTGTTCGGTGTGATGATCTTTGTCACCTTGTTGTAGTTGGTAACGTGTTTCTGTTAATATTAATACTTGTGATCTTTAATGCGTGGTGATCGTGGTGTTCTCTTGTGTGTAGTGCGTTTCATGATAAGACCAATGTGGTAATCAACATCATAGTCGCGAGCTCCTGATGATGGGCATAGTAATGCCCGAAACATGTTGAGCCTATAAGAAGTACAATAAAATAACAAGTGTCATCTAGTTGGTTTTTTATTCTTCAGTTATCACAATGATGCAAGGTCCAACAAACATCAAATTTTTACAAAGTTGAGACTACAGGAATATTACAGAAGATTTAACAAGGCGTCTATCTGCACGCAAAGCGGACCTCAGTCTGTGCAATTTGAGGTTGTCGTGGCGCTAAATATTCCAATTTAGGGATTCGGAGACGTGACACCGTGCAGTGTAGTACGAAGCCACGAAGTTCTCAGAGAATCATTCTGCCCCCACCTTCAAAGTATAAGACACCCTTATACCCTGAAGAGGAAAGTAGCAGGTTAATCCCAAATGCTGCTATATGTTTACGAAACTACATGGCGTTGCTTTCCCAGAACATCGTAATCTTCTTTCTCGCAGTTCAGACATCTGGAATTTGGAACACCGAAGGCTGCCTGAGAAGCGATTTGGAGTGTATTTTGTTTACGAAAACAAAAGCGCTGAACGAGAATTATAAAGTCAGCTAACGTGGTCCGCATAAAGAAAAGTATGGAGGTAAGGATAACTGAAGGCGTATCTTAATCCTAATAATAAAGGTCTAATTGGCGTGATACTGAAAATTTGCACTACTACCCGTCGTGTGCTTGTTGCCTGCCTCACAGATTACGTCACTGCATCTTCGATGTATTTGTGTTAAAGCGAAAATTCAAAAGCGATAAAATTTCTGATGGAACAGTCTTCACAGTCCTATTATTCCGATTGTTTTCCATTTTTCTAACGGAACATGATATTATGTTCCATACACACACGAAGATAGTCATTTCCTGAAAATGTCTACAAAGTGAATGTTCGTAATCCACTACTTAGTCTACGGCATCATGGCTAATAAAAATCCACCCCACCACCGATCACCGATATGACACTGATAGAAAAATCTCCTCTTCTGATATTTGTTTCTAGGTATAATACTAACGTTTTCATGAAATCCCTGGCGTTTGGTCAGCCGACGCCACGAAAGTCGCGTCATGTGGCATGGGTCACTGTGCTGCAACCCGAGAGGAGAGTGCTAGCACAGGACACCGCTTTTTTGATACGTAGCAGCTACAGTTATGTGACCAGAAGGAGGACCTAGAGTCGGACTGAAGTTCTTTATGAAAAATGACAGGGACTTCACGGAATTAATTCACTTACAAATTCAAAAGCGTATCCGCGATACCTTCGCAATCCATTTGAATACTGTAGGCAACGGACTAAGTACAAACTGTCTCGATATATTTGTAACACACTATTACCGTGTCTTTCATTATGTTACGAAAATACGTCATCAGGCTACATGCATACTTTATTTTCCTGACGCCTCCAGCTTTGTTCAGATACCGTCCTGTGAACATAACCTGCAATGGCAGGATTACAGAATTTTAACTCCATTTGTTTCACAATAAAGGCAAAATGTGGCTTCAAAAATTCAAGTCGGTCCTATATTAACATTTTCACCGCACAAATATACCTCATACACAACTGTTAGACAATCGCGCACCCACAAAAAATACATCAGTGACCTATATGTACCTCTGAATTATTCTACACTGCCTTTGCATCTCATTTACGCACATTGGTTTCCAGAAGCCATCGCAGAACGACGCTGGCGTTATCTCCCAACGCGACCGGGCAGATGTGGTGCGACAGTCACTTCAAAATGTCGCGGACAGTTACAGAGATTTTCCGAATTTTCTTCCCGGGTTTAATAAAAATTAGCCAATTCAAAGCAAGTTTAACTGCCACTAAATTTGCTTCAGTGGAAGCGAGTTAACCGAATTCACGTAAATTTAACTCGAGGTAATGTTGCAGAGGCCGATCCCAGTGGCCACACTGTCTAAGGCGTGGGTCGGCGGCCGCTCGCTTGCTAGGATTGCGGGTTCGAATTCCGCCAGGGGCATGAACGTCTATCTGTTGTGATTGTTGTGCGCTGTCAGGTACATACCTTGCGTCGGGCCGATCACTCGTCCACAGGATTCCTACCGAGTGTGGTGTGTCCAATGTGTCTGATCGCGAAGCCCGTAAGGGGAGGCTACGACCCTGAATCGGGTCGAAGCACAAGAGAAAAAAAATGTTGCAGAGAATGTTTGAAGGTATTATGCCAGTATACGCATGGGCAGACATGCACTACGCGCCTCAGTGAAGACGGCTAAGATTCGACGTGCGTACCTCTCAACATACGGCTAAAGCATGACTGGTTCTCTTAAGTTTAGTGACAATGATTCATTACAATAAAATTTCTCCTTACAGAAGAAAACTCGTGCATAATGAGACGTCATGAAGTGACGGCTCTTCTGCCAAAGTCCCCACTTACGAAGAAATCTGTGTACCGTTTCGGCCGTGTACTGAGACGACAAGCGTACAAAAATGTCTTGTATGCAGAAGAATGCACGGTACTAAAATGAACTATTTCACTGCACTGTACCGGACGAATATTACCGCTACACAAATCTGCTCAATGTCAATAAATTAGTAAGAAGGTACGCTGTATGACGTATATAAAGCAGCAAACAACGTAGCTTCAAAATATATGCAGAGTAAGAGGGCCAGATAAGCCGCGTGCCTCTCCACTCCCGCTTGAAACATGCAAAGTCGAGAGGGAATGTTTCTAGCGTCTGCCCGGGTTTAATACACAAATCAGTGTGAGCGAGAAGGGAGCAGTTCTTGGAAACACCTCATATTTACTTGCACATAAAATACTCGGTCGATATTGATCTCAACAGAGGCCTAGTAACATTACCTGTGACCAGTGTCGGGGCGCTCAACCCCTACGAGTAAAAAGTGGTCGTAGCCTGAGGATGACCACTCATCTTCATCCAGTGCATAGACCTACATTGTGAGGAGCCTCCGTACGCGTTCATGACGTAGCATTCAGGCACAGTTCAATTATGGCGTTGCTGAAACTCGATATATCTGAATTAGTTTACAAGTTGCTAAGAGAGGGGAAGCACCGTGCTGAATATTACTGAGAAGTTCACAATGAAATGCAAAACCCGTCGGTTTCTTAGGATTTCTCTCTTTTATTTTGCAAAATTGTTTTAATTAAAAGTTCTCCAGTTGTATGTACAGTGTGTCTTTTTAATAACCAAGACGGCATGTCTTAATCGAAACCTGATTAAGAAATGAACTCTAGACTGCATCAATTAATTGACTTTTGTAATCTCTTCTTTGGCTTCAGATTTCACTACATCTGGAAAACGATTTCTTGTATACCTCTACTGCAGAGAAACAGATTGGAAACGAAACTTTTGTAAATGAAAATGCGAGGTTCCAAGTGAAAGGCAGAAAGCTTTTTTTTTCCTTACTGCAGACATCCGGTCCTACAAATCTGTTGCTGTCAGTGTTCTATTTTCACAGTAAATTGACAATTCAACCATACAATACAATTTAGCCCAAAGGTTTTAGTGTTCTAGAATCTTATGCAGATGGTCATATGACTGAAATGTATAATGCCTGCAACGGCAAATGTCACCGACCATCACCTTATCTTCGAAAACGACATCAAAATTTCGCATCGCCGCCATGCTTGAAACTGTTGACAGATACATAATACTGCATACTGGATTTTTAGAAACGTTTATGATTCATTTGCATGCTGAATTTACAAAGCTAATAGTATGAACCGAAAGATACGTAAGAATTTCATGCTGCCTTCATATTCTAGTCTATATCCCACAAAAAAAAAACACCTAACAGAAGTTGCATACTTTTCTCAAATCTCTTACCATACATTACTTCCAGACTCTACACTAAGAGGCGCTAGTGACGTTTGCAACTTACAAGCTCGCATGTCCGCCACGTTGCTATCACAAAATGTAGGAAATAACAAGTTTTAGAACGACAGGACTAGAGCGGACACTTACCATGTGTCTTCAATCGTAGAGTGATTTTTCGTGGAAGCGAAGTTCTTAACTTAATCGGATAATTAAGCTGGGAACTGCTCCCTTAAATAAATAAACATAGCATCAACATGCAACTATTCACCATTAGCTGATATTCAGATTAGCGAGAAGTCAGAAATATAATGAATGAATTAAACGTCCACCGTTAGAACACACACTGGAAGACATCAAACAATTACATAACTTGCTTAGTAGATGATTGAAGTTCGTATTTTAACAGAACATTATAAAGGTAAAGGTAAAGGTATAGCAGTCCCATTACAGGCCCGGAGGGGCCCAGAGGGTTCCAAGAAGTTAAGGTTCCTAGATTTCGTGACAACGGCACGGGATGGTGGTAAGTTGTCAGCCTTATGCACCGGCCGCCTTTACCCCCAGGAAACACTCCTGGCACTCATTTCTATTAGAGGCTGAGTCGAACCCAGGGCCATGGTGCGATCGGAACGATTTTATGTCAATGAAAAATCCACTGACACCAGCTGGGATCGAACCAGCGACCTTCCGATTTGTAGCACAGCACTGTGCTACCGCGGTCCCCCAACTGGCTCATAGCCTAACAATCAGTTTACGGTCAAATCTTCTTGAAGCCCAAACCGAGACTTCAACTATACGGACCCTGGCCGGTTACAGCAACTACCCAAGCAAACAGCGACGTAATTAATAAACCATCTATCCATGCAACTACGCGGCCAATTACCAAATAATTAGACCAACCAACCAAATGACTACATGAAAGGCTAAGTACGCGCTGGGCGTCTTCCACGAAACACGGACACTCACACAGTGTGTGAAGATATTTCCCGATTTTAGGGGGACCTTCAGCTTCAGTATCACAGTGTAGTCAGTTAAAACGTTTTTGTTGAAAGCCGTACAATGATATGCAATTAGCCAGCGGTCGGGGGTACTGGGGTGCAGCACCATGACACTGGTACCAGGCACAAGGCGGAAATCAGGCATTTGATTAAAGTTCTGAAAATCAGGAATAATAAAAAGGAAATATAGTCTACAAAACAAATTATGTTCAATCTGTGATGTGTGTGAATTTGTACGTGTGAGGCGAGGGGTGGGCGTCGGAAGTCTGCTTAATGAGATTTGTGTAGCTGTAAACATGACCAGCGATGGCCGTGCACAAATAACACTGCAGTTGTACTGCGAGTGTAGCCAGCCTCATATCGGCGACCACTTCCATCAGCGGAGACAAACGACAGCAAAGTCTTACTACCCCTTATCCCCTTCAGATCCAAGCTATCATGAAGAAGTTAATTTTGTGGGGCGACATTCGTCCAAATATTAAGGAAGAAAACACAATAGGATAATCGTTTTTATCTCCCTTCTTTCTCACTATTTTCCGTTTTATTTCTTACCCTACTTCTCTTCCCCCCTTCCCCTTACCATTCTTCCCCCTCAGTATCCTGAGTGGCAAATTCTGCATTCAGGATGCGCATGGACCAGGCCAGTACATAATACGGAAAGACAGCATACGACAACAGTGCATTACTGTAAATGGTACATATGCAAGTTTCCGTGGTTAGAAGGTTATTGTTGTTGACTTGCTCAGACGTTACGTCAACTGCGCAGAATACATCACATCACACGGCAGAAGGATTATAAAGAATTTAGAAAAAAGTGACATTGCGTTGTTTTGAGACAGTGTCTTTGCATTCGCTTCGAGTGACAGGAAAACCTCCGGTAAGACAGCACATTTGAGTCCGATACGAATCCGGGTTCTCTGCATATACGTAGCGTAATGCATGGAAAGAGAGAAACTAGTTCGTTGGCATTAGGTTTGGGTTTAGAATTTGGGAATTTGATGTGAATTTTGGTGCTTTTATTTGTGTAACTTGTATTTTGTATGTTTGGTGGAAAATTTTAAAATGTGCGGTTAGGATATGTTTGGCCGAGAAAGTTACACGCGCCAGCAACAGGAAGACTGTATCATGTAACATTCCTTAGTAACAACACATTCCTTCATGTCCGCATACGCTGTTGCTAAGCGAATTCAAGAAGCGCTGAGTTCAGAGTTTCGTGAACACGTGTGCCGGCCTGTAGGACCGACGCGCAGTGTCTTTGTGATTCAACTTCAACGAGAGTAGACGCAAAAACCACAGTGCTCTGAAGGATGGGCTCAAAACAAGCCTTGTTGCCCCAGATTTTCCTATTCATACCAGGTGAGTGGTGTGTGGTACATCCATAACTCCAAACTAAAAGGAAAATGATTTAGAAGAGTTTTTTTTTTGTATTTTCCAAATTTAGGTAAGGCGAAAGAATTGAAATTGTGTAGATGATCCGCCTTCATGTTGCTAGGCCAAGGTGTGGTAGAAAAGGTTTATGTTATGTAGATACAAGTTATTCTTATGTGTGGAAGTGTAGATTTGTTGAGAATACACATTTATATATTTTACTAAGAAAGGTGTAACCCGTATTCTGTGTTCCGCTGGGACGTAAGCTGTGGTGAAGTTTTAGGTATAATACAATCCCAAGTAGTTCCTTGAATGGGTTGTTTTATTACGAGTGTATTTGTAAATTTTGATGGAATTTGACGAAATGAATGTGTAGGAGATTTAATACTTACGAGTGGTTAATGTGTGTGAAATTGTGATAACAACCTGAGTGGTTATTCTGAGGGAATTATTTTAATATTATATTTGTGGACCTTGTACGGCTAGATAGAGGTAAATTGTGTACTGAAAAGATTAATTAATATGTGCCTACAAGAAGGGTATGCTAGATTTAACATTTCCAAAGACGGTGATAGCAAATACTATGAAGTTTAGTTGTATTTTACGATGAAAGAAGGGAGTGACTGCGCCACGTGTACAACATTTCCCTATCAGACCGGTCCACTAGAAGATAATCCCACAATTACCTAAACGCTCAGTGCTCACGTTAGCTACCAGTAAAGTATGGTCATTTTGTTTGTTTGCATAGTTCCCTTTGTGTTCAATTTGAACTTCCTGTTATGTTTGGTTAGCGTGTTTTGGCGAATGCTAAGTTGGTTTAGCGGTTCGAGTCCGCTCAACTAAAGCGTTACGTGGCCACGGTGGTGGGATCAGTACCCTCGTAGTCACTACGAATTACGATAATTCCGTACAAAGCAGTTGTCAGTGATCTGCTTAGGAAATCCAAAACTGACTGATGGCAGCATTACCGAAATTATTGAGGCTAAGACGACGCTAACGCGAATCTGCGACACTACTTAAACAGGTAGTGCCCCTCTGGGGTAGGGACCAAGATTTAATTAGAACCCTTACCACAGGAGGCCCTACAAACTAGTGGTATCGGAAGGATCACAACCCCCGTAGCCACTACAGTAGTACATAAAACAATATCAACCACTATACCATGTCGTTCGTTTTGTTATTTGTAATCTACTTAACAAAGCATATTCAAGAGAGTATCAACGGGAGAAGGGGTATGAATTAATGTGGAACAACAGACAGAGAAGAGGTCGAGGTCTTCTGAAGAAAAGACAGTATGTACTGAGGGAGAGAGAACAAAAGCACCGCCAGTTACGAACAGACGTCATTGGAATATCCTGAATATCAGCGAGTGCGACGAGTCGGTTTAGAAGTAAATTTCTTTTATAAATAATCTATATAAATATTCATAAAAATATATAGACATTATATATATATATATACATACACACACACACACACACACACACACACACACACACACACACACACACAAGTCAAACCCCGATACGGCGCCACCCTCACTTACAGCCTGTCAAAGTCTGTGAGTAGAAACTCCCTCTCATATGATATTCGGGGTTTACCGCCATCCTCGACTTTTCGCGACAAACTGCGGTGAACAAACAGTGGTGCTATATCGGGGTCTGACTGTAAATAATTCAAAGTGACCGGACGTCCGGTCTCCATGCCATGATTCCGGGAACTACTATCGTTATGTGAAAATCGTCAGTATAAAATTTGTTCGTTTGACGACAGCAAATACCGTATACTATAGCGTTTCGTTAAAGATCTAATGTTTTACCAAAAAAGTTGTAACCGACTGCCATTTCTTCCTACACAAAGTCACTTCTTACAGTCATTCCTACACTATTAACTGTCGAGGAATTCGTCATCCTCCAAAACGTACTTCTTTTCAAGACTAAGTGGATTTCAAAGATGCATAATTCCGTACAATAAATAACAAAAGGCATTCTCACTTCAGAGTTCTGCTTGACCCTCTAAGATGGGGCTGAGTGGGTGTCTCGAAACATCGGCAAACAACTCTAAATAAAAGCTACGAAACAACACACAAGAGCGAAGAACTCATCTACACCGCGGCGGAAGCCTGAAAACTTGCAAATACAATAAGAATTTTATTTTTTCTCCCTCAGTACCACAAGGCAGGTTAAGCAGCATCTGAACACTGTACCCTGCACGCCACTCAGTGTCTCACTAACAACGGTTTTTGTCCCAGTGTAACGCAATAAATCTGTAATCACATCACTCACCAAACTAACTCAAACCGGTTACTGTTACCGAGACAACACTGATTCAATAAGACTGGCTGTGCACAACCACTTAATGGGACTATTGCACAGCGAGTTTCACACAAGCTATTTACAGAAGAAAACAAGAATTTCGTTTCTTTCCTAAAGGGCCTTGTTTCCTGAATTATTTTATGGCCAGAAATCAAACCTCCTATATCGCTTACAAGCAGAAATACGTGCACATATCGAGAGCCAATTTAAAGGTACACAGTGCACCAGTGGCACCTCTGTTGGCATTAAAACACTATTTCGTGAAAACTTCGAACCAAATTTTCTGGAGACATCTATGCCTACTGCATAACTCCAGTGGCGTATACTTGGGTCTGCAAACCCCACGGACCTAGGAGGCCCCGTGGTAGAGGTGCGGTCACTGGACATAAGGAATACCAAAATCTGTGTACCTCCGGACTTGACTCTGTTCCTCCGACATGTCAGTATTCTGGATCTTTGTTAAGAGATTTGGAACGAACTTCGTTAATAATCACACAGAGGCCCAGATTATCGAGTTGCGGAGGAGCCCCGACCGGTTATCTGCGCCTTTGCTTAACCTCCCACCCCAATCAGCCCTACGGACGTCTACATTGCTTAATAGGTTAGGATACTAACTTACTGTTTGACGTAATAAATTTTAAGGTTACAAATGACCACTCTTTGCAGATTTTGAGCTTTTTGGGATTAATGTTGAAAGCAGTGGCAATTTTTCGTTTCTAGTTAACAATTGCCGTAGCGAAAAGACACAACTGCAAGCATGGAAGTGAGCCAAACCTCGTGGCAGCAGCAAGAACAGAAAGCCTACCGCAATAACCTGGCCTGTGTCAGCTTCATAAGCAACCAGACTGTTTAGACCTACAAGAATATGCCCGAAACTGTGCCACAAGTGTCGCTACTGTACCTAAACCCAAGATACTTGTTACGGCGAAGGAAAATATGTGTGATGCGAAATAAAGGCATGATGGCCTTTTGAGAAGCTCGATCTATCATTAGGCCTCATATAATATTTGAAATTACAAGACAGGGAATGTACATACAACGTAACAGTGGGGCGCGTTCGCGTAACAATTGTCGTGTAAGAGCAATAACTGTTAAATATTATTAGTGTGTGTGTGTGTCTATTCTTGTCTTAGTTATCCAGCATGCATAGCACATGCGCCGTATTATATTGCCATTTGTAACCCGTCCGGTTCTACCATATTTTTCCACATTTTCTCAAAACCAGCAGGATTTTTGGGAAACAAGTTACTGAACACAAAATGTGTGCTTTATTTTCTCTACTTTTTTCTGAAACACTTCTCATTCCAAAGATGAATACAGTGATATACTGTCATAAATGTACATTGGTCTTCATGTAAATTACCCGTATTTTTGTCAGATTTTAATGAAACTCGAAATGCATTGAGAGGTTTTCGAAAAATAATAACATATGATATTTCATGAAAATCCGTCCAGTGGGAGCCGAGTTGTTGCATGCGAACGGACAGACATGACGAAGGTAACAGCCCATTTTCGAAATTTTGCGAACGCGACTATATATAAGTGCATAAATTTAATGGAATAATAATAATAATAATACTCAACTACAGCAACAGTTAGGGTAGCAGTAGCTGCAGCACAGCCAGTCACTCGTCGCCTTCTCACTATGGTGGTTTGGGTTCAGACGACGGCAGACACCATGTGGGGTTAGTGGTAGCCGAAGTGGCACTAAGGCAACTGTCTCTCCCAGCACTCACGTTCTCCCCTACCGTTTATAATTGCACCAATACGCAGTGATTCATACTCACCTGATATCGACGCAACATGGTCTAAGATACAGCATCGCTAAACCACAAACCATAAACAGGAGTACAAATTAAGCTCTTGGTCTTCTCCAGTGACACATATAACTGTTACTTACATTTAATAACCTTCGGTTTATAGGTAAACTGATAAGGTAGCTTCGAGGATCGACTCTCAGGAATTCCTCAGACCTATAAGCAGGTATATACAAACATCAGGTTAGACAGCCAGCTAAACAGTCCAAACCTAAAAGGCCAGAAAGTGAGGAGTCTCCCAGTTTCAAAAATACAAATCTGACCAGATTTCGAAGACAAAATTCAGTCCATCCAAGTTAAATCTGGAATACTAATTTAAAACAGCCTACGACCGCATACTCTAAAGCTTGTACTTAACTAAATACACATCAAGTCATCATTTAACTAGATACACTATAATTTTTGTAGACACAACGTAGTCGAATAACCTAAAAAATCGTCAGTTCGTTAGCATCAAAAGAATGTACAACATGGGAATAAGCTACTGACTACGAAGCAGCCATGACATTTCTTTTTAATGAAATGCGTACGCAGTAAATTCTTCTACTAATCACTTCCGTAACGCGAACGCAGCCACGACATGTCTTTCGTCATGATTTCAGTCAGATACAACTTCGCTCAAGAACTGATCCACAGGAAGTGTTCATAACTATGGCCACGATCAACCGTTCTGTTCATGAATACGACCACGGTAAGTGCATCGTGGTAATGTCATAGCGGCGAGAACCACCGCACTAAATACAATACTGCTCTACTGCTTTATGGATTGGGTTACTTCTACTTCTTTTTACGCTCTAGGAAAGAAGCTACCTAGAAAATACGCAAGTTGGGTGCACGAGTTCCCAGCCAGCATCACGACAAACAGCATTAGCACAAGATTAAGCACTTATCAGGCACCATTCCATACACACAAGCAGGGAAAAAACACATCTGAAAGCTTCTACCTTGCGTTAAAAATTCATAACGCGGCCACTTCTATATATTTTATTTTATCATTCTTACGGTTGCTCTCCCACAGAGGAAGAATGAGTGAAACAACTCCTACCTTAATGGAAGATTTTAAGGTGCATTTCACAAACGTCTTTGATGGGTTTCAGACGTATCCTATTTCATTTTTTGCCACTCAGATACTAGAAGAGGCTGCGTGAAAAATTCGTAGGCCAGTATTTTCCCACAGTCGTTACGAGAACAAATGGCACACGAGGGCTTCGGAAACCTTTCGTATACAAACAAACTTTCTGTAGCTAAGAAGCAAGTAATGCGTGAACAGGCAAAATATTTAACAATTCTCATTTCTTGTATTACTGAAAACAAAAAGCTTCAGCTTCATAATTGACATAATGGCGAATGGTGGGATGATAGCAAATAATGACTGGCAAGAAAGTGGAAACTGTCATCATGTAATTTAGGGTGCAAGGAATGGGCCCTGGGTTAATGCTTGTTTCTTGTTCATTAACTAAATTATAGTTTACATAAATTTACTACACCATTCTCTGCATCTCCTGTATCGGTATGTTTCCATGTGGCTACTGATTTGAAATTATGTTTCGCCGATACTTGAACAATGATGACATTTTTTGTATAATGGTATTAGTTTTGCTCGTCCATTCAACGCTCGACAATTTCAATAGAATCTGATGAAATTTTTAGTACTCTGCACTTAGTAATAAAGGGGACTCTTGATGAAGAACGGACTGACCTTTTTGTGATCAAAGCTTCGGCTATACAACAGATGAAAGAGGAAGCATCACATCAAAAAACGAGACAAAGGATCCTCATTGGTACAAAACAGGGTGTAGAAGAAGCCAACTTCTTCTGTCAAGCGGCATGGGAGAAAAAGATAAAAACTGCATTTCGTCTTACATTAGGATCTACATCTGAAAGTCACTAGTATAATTATTTTCAATATCGATTAATAAATGTATACGTTAGTTCACTTCTTGGAAAGTTAAGTCAGATAACTAAGTAATTCCCAGCGTTTATGGAAAGTAAGATCCATTACTCTGCCTAAATTACCAGGTATAAATGGTGGAATTATACAGTGACGTGATATCAGAATCAGTGAGGAGCGCAAGATGCATAAAAAATTAGTTTCAAAAAAGAGGACAGGGAAAGACCAAAGATTCTGAACTCCGTGGTGACAAAAACGCCCATGTGTTTCTGCAGTACTGCTAACATAATATAATATGAGGGAGAGAATCGACCTGAACGGTGACATCACACCGACAGCGGAGCGACCCCCGACTGCACGTGACTGCGTTACCAAGTTCGTACGGCCTTAATCTGTCGGTTAATGTACTCCCAAGGGACCTTCAACCGAGTGCTATTTCCACTACACGAGGAAAACTAAGATACAAGAGATGGACAGGGTCTATCACAGACTACATCACTTCAACGTCAGCCTCAATTTACGAAAGAGGCTAGAGGAGTGAGCTCTGTATAATCAGTACATATGACGCAGACTTAAGAACGTACAGAGGTGGCGGTACAAGCGATACTAGCGTCTTTAATACTCCACTATGTAATTCAGTATATATATGTCGCAATATAAGCCTTACATCCAGTGAAATAGAACTGTTAACCCTGAATTCATGACGACAGTGTCGATACTATACAATAATTGTATTCTGTGCGGAGGAAACGTACACGACTCAACAAAATCTAGTCACGACACCATAAACATCGTTTGTGGTGTGGAGAAAATGCCAATACGTAATTCAAGAAGGCTCAATGGTGGCAGCATAACCATTACAAACAGACTGGAGAACTACATAATGTTAGGTTAAATTAGACTGATTTTTATACATATATAAGTTTCGATTTTAATATGCTTTTACCCAGGATTAAAGCGGCTAGAAGGTGAAGCTGACCACTCGCCTCCGTTTGGTGCCCAGGTTAATAATGAGTTCAGTTATACCTCCACCCCATGTTCCCTCATGGTGTGCAAAGGGGCACTCTTACTTATGCCTTTTAATTTTTTGAGTATTCCCATTGCTAACAGTGACGAGTGCGCACTGCAACTGAATCGATTAGCAACTAGCGACAGCCATGCCAGAGAAGTTCATTAGTACCAAGCACCCAACAGGATGTTCATAATGCAGTACTGACTTCAATACTACATGAGTTATACGGGCAAGGACCATCAAACGGGGCTTACGAATGCCATTATCTCATCTGGCTCCAGAAGTTAGTTCACCTTTAACCAGTAACAACAGATCCTTTTGAAAACAGCTGGTGTTTAACAATATCACTATTCTCTTCGTGCCTTTTATCTCGTAATTCAAACAGTTTGTAGAATCTGACTAATGGAAGCTGCATCTGAAGTTACCACGGACATTACACATATACCAATATACAAACACAAGAAGGAAATTTTGCAATATAGAGATAATGCTAAAAAAGGAAAGGTTAACGCACATCGTACTGTATAAAAAAGTAGTACAGCCGCGTCAAAAATTCAGGCCCTCGCTTTGGGAACATGATATCAGATGAGATAGCAATATTAACATGGCTTTTAATCAAATACGGTGTGAGGGAACAAGTTGTAGTTAACTAAACCAGAACAGGCACCGAGCGCGAATTATTGTGAACGTTGGTTCACAAACAGTAGAAAAGGTGGTTAATCATACGTCAAGAATGTACCGCACGCCGATAATTACGTAGTACCGCAGGTACCACCACGTAACTGAAACTGTACTATAAATGACAGATGCAAAATTACGAATAGAAGAAGTAAATTTCAAAATAATAATTTAATGAAAACATTACATTACGGCACACATCTTTAGAAAATTACTATGAAATCAGATAAAATCCATCAACAGTACTTGTATAGGAAAGCATAAAAATCCTCGTGAACGGAATTAAATGTGTTAATGAAAGGACATGCGAACTTTTAGCGCACTAAATGTTATAAATAGACAGGTTCACGGCTTGAAGGCACGTTGACTGGTTAGCGTACACAGGATGACTTATGTTGAATATATTGTTTATTACTCTATTTATTAATTAATTAAACTATATTTATTGTTCATTTGTTTACAAACATTTGAAGCATGGGTCGCAGCAGCATGGGCGAATGTAGCTAAATGTGAAACACACAATAAATGACTGAACGCTCACTATGGTATGTATAATTAAAATAAATGAAGGTGCACCAATTAAATAAATTTGACAGATTCAATACGTTTGTTAAAGCAATAAAGCGGTTGTATAGGTAAATACGTACATTTATAAACTGCATCCAAATAATTACGAAGAAAATTGATCTTCAATTCAGACCAGAATTAAAAACAATGTAAACGACTCGGACACCACATCTGGCGGAACACAAGTTCCATAGTCCAAGATGAGGAAACAAATAACTGAAATATCTCAGTATTTAACCAACTTAATGTACAAAATTTTTTTCACAATAAGTTTTATTTCATGCCTCTACATGTTTCGAGCAGATGTGCTCATCATCAGGAGGTCAAAATTGCATTACACAGCCTCTGGTGTCATCACACCTATATGTGGCCGTCTCGTGCACGTGCGTGCACGTGACGGTGTGATGATACCACAGGCTGTGTAATGCAATTTTGACCTCCTGTTGATGAGCACATGTGCTCGAAACATGTACAGGCATGAAACAAAACTTATTGTAAAACAAATTTTGTGCATTAAGTTGGTTAAATACTGAGATATATACTGAGATGCACGGTCAACAAAACGTCAAAACAAATAACTGAAAGGTGAACGCCAGCATTATCATATCCATTTGTCTGCTGTATTTGCATAACCACTCTCTAACCTTATGTCTATTTACCTGGGATACACGCCTGTTGCAACAACGCTGCTCGCACTAATACAAAGGGTCAGCAACTGTCACAGCAGTCATGATAAAAGGACTGAAGGGCAAACAGAGAACCTTATATCAGACAGAACATTTGTACTGGTACGAGCGTGTGTGTGTGTGTGTGTGGGTGTGTATCTCACGTGATTGCGTTAAGTACAAGACACCTCGAAACAAAAATTTAAGGTACATGTATTTCACGACGCGCCAATTTTGTTGTATGACGAGCCGTTTCTTAAAGTACGACAAAGCAAAAACTACCGTCGTTTTCAGTGCAAGCAAAAGTAATGAAGCAGGGATGCAAACGTAGCTAATGCGGTAATGCATAACTAACTTAAATATGTCGCAGAGTAATAAAAGGTACAGCAATCTCCGTACAAGCCTGAACAGGTGCTGTGGGTTCTGGGGGTATTTCAAGACAATCGGCACATGAAGGTGATAGGCTCATCAGCCCTACGCACTGGCCACCTTTACCTTACAGGAATTATTCCTGAGGCGTAAACTTGGCCGGTGTTATTCTGTTACAAGCTGAGTTGATCCCAAAGTCATAGTGCGGCCGGAAGGAATGTCGATGAAAAACTCCAGAAGCACCATCGGGAATCGAACCCGCAACCTTCCAACTTGTAGCGCAGTGCCTCAACCAACAGTGCAACCGCGTGGTCCCTTGCAGAATAACAGACGAATACAAGCAGACTTCTCAACTGATCATTCGGAAACATCTTCAAATCTCACTATGTTACACAACTCCAGGACTTGAATCAGTATCGAAAAATAACAATGCCTGGTTTCTGAGTCCAGTTTAGATGCTTATGCCAGCGCTTGGTTTGTGAGTGAAGTCACACTACAACTCGCACATGCGCACAAAAGAACAACGTCTGTGACGCCGCCTATAGCGAACACAGTCTGTATTTCAGACAGTGCTACGGTGTATGTAAATTTCAAATATGGAGTGGTATAAAAATACTCTAAAATTCATTGAACGACTGCCTATTAATTAAGCATTCCAAAGTAAAAGTGAGGACAACACTACTGGTGCATATGTGCTACGTAATTGTTTAAGTAAACCTATATTAACAGAGAAGTATATTTGTTTCCGTACAGAAGATTTTATTTAATTAAAAATAAGGACTCTTATTATCGTTTAATGTTGCTCCGTAATTTTTATTGGGCAAACACATGCGTGTGTTTGTGTGTGTGTGTGTGTGTGTAAATTTTCACTGTCACTACGCTGCCTTGTTTCACCAGTCAATCTTTCCCACGTTCTCATTGCATGCAGAATGTTCATGCTGCATGCCTTTCATTCATTCTACGTTCAAGTATTAGTATCCGTCCTTCCTGATGCCTCAAATTACCAGAATGAAGAAAATTAGTCCGCCTTTCCCCAGCCATTATTTTCACTGCAGTATAGGTAGGTACTGACGTAATTCTGTTGAATCCTTTCCTCAGACTCACCGTAACCCTCCTCTTCTGCAACACTTTCTGTAGAATCTGTGTGTCTCCATTCCATCACTTTGCCGGTTACTCTGTGCTGCATCCGTCGTCTTCTCACACCACTACATCGAACAGTACAATTTGCCCGAAACAAGTCGGCATCTTCGGAGATTAAAATGCTGCAGCGTGAAATAAGCGACATACGGAAAGCAAGTAAGAGTTCAGGGCTAAATAGCCAAGGTTTCTGGGAGTTTACGCTGTGTTGACTGGTATATGTTTAGTGACAGGGTCTTCGAGTCCAGGAGTACAGGAAAATCAAGAAGCACTTTATTGAACTGTTCATACCGAGGGCGAAAGCATTTCGATTCTGAACCTTTGGTAAATGCTTACCAGTCGACACGGTGTAGGAGTCCACAAGCCTTGTTTCTTCCGCAACTCCACTGTGAGATCTCGCAAACTCTGGGCTGTATACAGGTTCGCAGTTTAGCTTTTGCAAAAACCACCTTGCACCACGGAATCAGGAATTATTCGGGCACATCGCAAACTCCCGGCGGACCGTTGTTTCCACAAAACCACCCTATTTCTTCCCCAGTTCACTGTGGGAATGCAGTTGCGGTGCTCCGCTCTGCTATTCTCACAGTGTCCTGTACAGCGAAGTCTCCTGGATTTGCATTTCAGGGTGGCTTAGTGCTTAAAATCTCACAGGTTTAGACAGTAACGCGAGGAAGAGATCAGTCTCCAGTACCAGGGTGCAATTTCACGGCAGTAAACTACAGCACAATTCAGCAAAAATAACAAAGACAGATGGTCTTATTGCTATTATTATTGTAGTTCATCATCATCATCATCATCGTCATCTTCTTCTTTTTCTTTTTCTTCTTCTCCTCCTCCTCCTCCTTAACTCTCAACAATGACGCAAATAAAGACCCATTACACAAATGTCAGAACGTCTCCAGCCACAACTAACAACAATAAGTAGTAACAATGTCAAAATTTAAATCCAATTAAGTTCGTTTTAAAGTACCATCATATTCTCGTTCAGCTCAGCATACGGATTTAAAATGTCCTTTTTTTCTCTCTTTTAGTTGGTCAATGTAGGGCAGACATAACAGAAAATGCTTGGAAAGGCATTGAATCTACGAGGAAAATAACGCAAGTTCGGTAATATGCATGATTGTTTGAATTTCTGTGCACAGGAGAATATCTGGGCCTAAGTTGTGGGAGCTAACAGAAAACTGATAACTAGGGCCTCCGAAAACAAATACAATTAAGGTTGCGAAATCAAGGAAGGAAGGGCTGTGAGTGTTCAGCACGCAAGGTAGAGACCATAAGTGCATATAATGCTCTGGCCTGGAACCTTAAGGCTTAGGGATACGGGCAAGGAAAATACTGGAATGAATCTTAAAGCAATAAAATTGGAAAGTGTGGACTGGATTCACTTGCTTCAGAACAAAGACTGGTGGTCGGCTCTAGTGAACACGGCAAACAGTCTTTGGGTCCCACAAAAATCAATTAATCTGTACACCTGTTCGAAATTTTATAAAGTCAATATTTGATAAAATACACGGTACCCTCTCTGAATGCCCCCAACGCTTCCTGAATTTCTGCTACCACAATGTAACAAACTGTTCTGTCAATAGAGTACTGACTTACAGCGCATTTCATAATCACACTGGCGCGGTTTTGGAACGTGCAACAGTTACGATTTAAGAAACCCTCTCTTTGTCAGTAATACTGGCACCTGACCTGCACAACTTTCTCTAAAAATAAATACAAATATTCGCACATGAACCTAATTACACATTTCATTTTTAATGTTGGAAGTTCTGGCAAATGTTTCTTCAAACACGGCAAAGGGCAAAAATTGAAGACTCTAGTCTTCTGAGAGGCAACGACGCGTTGTTGGGTAAACAATTCTGGAAGTTTCGGAAGGACACACTGCATTTATCTTCAGGGTTAAAAGGTGCGAAAGGAGAGCCAAAATTGCACCGCTACACCTAATGTTCTTGTTTTCCGTGCGAGACAAGACAAAAGCCCTTTGAGCAACGAACGGAAGAAGGTGCAGCTTCGAAACGATAAGTATAAAACATAACCATAAGATAACAATGTACATAATGCTGCTAGTCATGATAAAGACAGTACGATTTAGGCACCAGTATGACAGAGACAACTCTCTGCTGCTTAAGCATGGACGCTACATTAGCTGATGAACTGTGCAACTTGGAGAGTTCGTGAGTGTCAGTAGAGTGCAGACAAAATTGAAGATTTCTCATGTGTCACTCCTGCACAAAAAATTTAATCTTAACACCTTGAATGTTGGAGTTGCACTCTTTCACAACAACAACAACAGCAATGTCGCATTAGCAGTAGTAGCAGTAGTACCAGTAGTAGAAACAACAGTGGCAGCGCTAGTAACAGCAGCAGTTGCAGTACTGAACAGGTTCTAACAGCTATATTAGTAGCAATGTTGGAATACTGTGGGAGGCCGTATTGCATGTGTTCGCAGTTTGCAGTGCCTTAGGCACGAGATGTGTTCAAGTGGACTCGAGGGAAATGGTTCACATATAGGCTTGGCACAGGAAAAAACATCCGGAAACGAGAATCATATACATTTTTAATACACAACAGACTCGGGGGAACAAGAAGCTAAGCACCTAAAGTACGATAAAACACAACTTAACTTATTGGTGGAAAGAACAGTAATATTTGTCCTCGGCCAAATCTCCTTACTGAATATTTTGCCTTCTTACATCTGAAGGATATTCAGCTCTTGTTACATATTTTTCGTTCTTGAATCATTCATCGCCCTAACTAAGCACTTCACACTAATAACTTGAATTAAGTTCAATAATAAAATCCAAAGAGATGCACTATTTCTCAACTTTATTTTGGTAAAGAATTCTACATGTTTCGGACAGATTTACTGTCCATCATCATAAGTCTTAATACGGTATTCACAGCAATTGGTATTTGTCATACTAGTTATGTTGACTGTCTGCTGTCGAGGTCGGGTCCTTCCCGACCTCGATAGCAGACAGTCAACATAACTAGTATGACAAATACCAATTGCTGTGAATACCGTATTAAGACTTATGATGATGGACAGTAAATCTGTCCGAAACATGTAGAGTTCTTTATCACAATAAAGTTGAGAAATACTGCATCTCGTTGGCTTTTACTATAAGACTATATCACGATGCACGGTCCTCTGAATGTCAAACTCGACTAAGATTTGTTACAATGGGTGATTTATTAGGCCTACAGTGTACCACTACTGAGGTGGAAATTCTGCAGCAGACGTTTCGGTAGGAAGTATTTAGGTATAAGGGGTTGTCGTGTCACTGATATGTGATATTCTCTTAGGATTATCAGCGGCAACAGCTGGAATCGACTTCGGTGTCTTCTGCATACGCAGCTGGTAAGGGTTTAATAATCCCGGAGGTAACTGTACAGAGCGAGGTTCCGACGGCCTAAGACACCAAGACACGCAGTCTATCATTCACTCACCTTTGCAAAGTTTATACACAAAACGTAAGAGCAAGAACACACAAAAATCACTAAGCACTACGTATCAAATTTCACACATCTCACATGTTATACAATGGGTAACAGCGGGAGGTCCATTACATTTCGCACCGCCTCTGGAATGTATTTGACACCGTACTGGAAGGCAATCTTACCAAACTATAAATTTTATGGAAGATCAATTACGTCACAAACTTTCCAGGCCTTGTGACACTAGTCTCACTGCCACTCCAGCCGTATCGATATTATCGATGACCTGGGGGCCTCCAATATCATGAGGTTCGCACCAAGATTCATGAAAATCCGTCCACTAGATCAGTTCTTTTTGAGGGAGGAATATGTAGGCATGCATTCACTCTAATAAGAACACTCAGGGAAATGACGATACCATTACCTTCCTTTCATACATTCTAGAAAAATATAATTAATTACAAATCCCAGAAGAAAGCGCCCCCATGATACCTGCGGTCGCCACAAAAAAAAATTAATTTAATTACAAATTTGCTCGCTCTCTGTAAATACATGATAATCTGAACTATCCAACCTCGCCATGTAGCTACTTGTTAGCACTGGCTTCTTACGCAGATCGACTAACAGACGTGGAAGTGCATAGCAAAGTTCCAGATAGAAAAGCGTAATAGAATTTTCAGGTGAGACATCTCCGTTGTGTTCAATAATCAATAGAATATATATATATATATATATATATA
>Ga0131853_10004500_pt1 | contig 24983 bp, 15 predicted proteins | sample TergutLab28metaG_FD_92764 | JGI IMG/M metagenome (GOLD analysis project Ga0131853, IMG submission 92764) | Labiotermes labralis P1 segment gut microbial communities from Petit-Saut dam, French Guiana - Lab288 P1 (version 2) (version 2) | ecosystem: Host-associated > Arthropoda: Insects >...
GTCCACTCAGCCTCGTGAGGTCAATTGAGGAGCTACTTGAATGAAAAAAGTAGCGGCTCCAGGTCTAGAAAACAGAGATTAACGGCTGTGGGGACCCGTTGCGCTGACCACGTGACACCCCCCATCCGCAAAAGTTGGCACTAACTTCGCCGACCGGCGGCGGCCGCTCTGTCGGTATAGTTCGCGTGCGGACTAAGGCCACGGAGTTTAGTTTAGTTTTAGTCCCATTGCATCTGATTTAGCCTTTCCAAATTCTGTTTATTACGTAGAAAATTAATATGAGCGTCACGTGACACACAAGAATGGAAGGAGCATTTAAACAGCGTCCACAGGATTAACTCCTCCAAAACACAAGCGTACAATCTTCACCAATATTACTTAACAATCGGTAGTTAAGCACACCAAAAAATTCCGGAAAATTTAATGGAGTGTTACAAGTTGTGAATGATACTTAGCATGGAATAAAATGGGGCGAATTTATGTACGGTAAATTAGAAATAGGAAGTAGTTGTGGCCTGTTTCAAGTCAGTACCAGCATTTGTTTTGAAGGAGAAATGCAAACTGGGAAGATTATAGGGATTGTCAATGTTGATGCTTAGTTCGGAATTCCATATTTCTCAAACTGAAATCTGATGCGTGGGCGTTACTGTAACCTGTGTGTGGGTGGTGTAAGAGTATCTGATGTATTAGGATACAGCGGATTACAAAATATATAGAATGGTTTCATATGAGTATAGACAAAAATTAGAATTTTTTGCGAATATATAATTCTGGAAACGGGATAGGCTAGTACAGCATTTCCCAGGCGACCCAACTTCCGGAAGCGAAATAATTTTATAACTCTACTTGTTACCAAACACTGTAATTTAATAAGTGTGTTAAAAAGAATAATTTTTATAAACATCGTCACTCCTAATGACATTGTAGCAATGTCAGATTGACTTTCATTACTATTGGCTCAGACCATTAACAACCAGGATTGCCAAACTCTCACCGAAAACTGTTCCATCAGCCAAACAAAGTTACATTTTTTCGCCAAAATTATCCAATGTTTGCCAATATTTTCACAGTTCTAGGAATAACTCGTGGAACACGGAAACATTCCGACTGCCAAGTTCATGAAGTCTAATTCTAAATACAAAAGCCATATGAGGAACCACAGTACTAAACTGAGGTTCGCACAGATGTATGTCAATACATATATGTTTACTTACTATCATTACACATTAAAAATTTGCATTCCTTTCACCGATTCATTTTTTTTTTTTTTTGTATTTTACGCCTTTGTATTTGGACTCCTGGGGTCTCTAGACACAGCTATTTACCTAATCTGGGTCCGGGCTCAGAATAGTTGAAAAACGCCGTGCTAGACAATATTGTGACTAGGCTATAGGCTGGAAAATCCAGGCATCTCTTGCCAGCAGGGCAGGAGATTGCTTTATTCTCCTTGTGGTCCAGACCGGCTCTAGGGCCCACCTACCTGGGACTTTTTCCCCCTTAGGTAAAGCGGTCGGTGTGTAAAGCCTATAACTCACATTTATATAGTGCGAACGTTAGGAATGAATGGAACTGTACATCTACTGTCCCTGTAGAATACTTCTTTATGACATGACCAAAGGTAAACATTGCCTATATCTTTTGTGTTTTTACAATAAGCAATTTTAACACAGTTAACAAGGGATTTGGCTAACACTTATGAATTGCATGCTAATGTTGATAATGAAGGGTTATTTTAGTCATAGCTTCGTTTTACTCAGAATACTTCGAAAGAAGTTCTGGAATAACTGAAAACTAGAACGTGTTGAAAAGACTTCGGTACGTAAGCACTGAATGTTGGTCACTGTACCGACGCCAAGGTTAATCTGTGGAGTATATAATGTTTTGTTTCACTTAGATCGTTGTATAAATTATTGCATGATACCACTTTCAAAGTTTTACTCTCATTCTAGTAACTTTTAGACATACTCGGTTTTGTAGTGACATCATCTGTACACAAATGTACAAATAACGTGCTAGTTTAGTGCGATCGATGCAGTAGAAATATGTAGTTGGTAAAGCACCGCAACATACTGTAATAACTATGCAACGTAAATCAAAGAAACGAACTATTTTCAAATTAAAGCTTTAATTCGATTTTTAACGTCTTCTACATGTTTCCAACTTCATGGGTTCATCATCAGGAAGACAGTTTGTCCAAGCAGTTTTGTATGGCATGTTTTTCATTCTTTTATGTAAGCAGTCTAGCAGATGGAAGAGTGTGTTCGATACCCACAATGCACGGTGCAAAAAAAACATAAAAAATTGTATTAAGTTTCTAAAAATATGGAAATTGTTCGGCATTTTAAAAGTTTTGGTAGGTGTCGACGTTTTCATGGCTGTATATATGTGCGAAGTAAAGATTTGCATAACATTCAAGTGCAATCCCGTCACCACTTGATGTGTGAATCGAGGTCAAGGCTGAAGACGATTTATTTTAATGGAAGAGATACGGAATTTAATGCAAGTCCCTGACACATTGTTCGTGTTTTTATATCTACCATTTGCCATTTAACTAAGTAAATATATTAAATTTTGTGACATCCTATTTCATACATACTAAAGCGACATACTAAAGTACTGTATGAGCTATGTATGGAGAAATGTCAAACTGTGGAGCGCGGCATGTGACAATGTACAGTACATCACGGAACAGAAATGTTATTCCGCTTCTGCAGGGGAATGTTAGAGCGAAGTAGAAAAGATAACCACAAGGTCTGCATAAGCCGCATTTTCTTGGATTTCAGTTACACCTCCTCTGAAATATCTGGGGAGACAGATTATTTTCATAAATTTGTTTATACAAGGAATAAAGTTTGTGTGAAAGATCGTAGTTTATTCGTAGGCCAACATTTATTAGGCAATGTATTTTATTTATTTTTTAAATATACCTTCAGAAAAGGGAAAGTCTAAAATGTTAAATGTAATTGCCGATTATTTTCAATATAACCCAATGACCAGTCCGTTGGTAATGATGATAATGACAATAGCACAGAAATGTGAACAAGATCTGTAGCTATTAATGGAGTGGATCTAATTTTTGTGCAAATCTGAATGAGTTAACCTACATTCTGCCCCGTGCTTACACTTCCACTGGCACATCGATGGCAGTTTATATTAAAAATAACATAACAATATTAGGTGTTTTTCTTTAGCGCTTTGCAGGATCCTCCGAGGTAGAATATAGAGGAAGACAAAGGGGCAGATAAGGGATTAAAAAAAGCGAAAGTTTCAGGTTATGACGCTGCAAACATTCTTGTGACAGCGAGCAGGCCAAACCCGACTCAGCGAATATGCCGGTCTGACGGAGCGTCACATGACGAAAATAAACCATACGTAGATATCAACTAATTCGGAAGTATTCGGTGACAATGCATTATTGCGGGAAAAATTATCTCCCTTGTTTGATGGTATACAGAAAAATTAAACAAAAGAACTTGAATGGAAAGGAGTACGATCTATAGCTGGAAACTGTGAGAGATAGAAAACTCTTTGTAAACCCTCTACACTTACCAGTAGAAGGCATTCGACTAAGTGCATTGAAGTGAAATGTTTTCTGTTTACAGAACAACTTAATTTCTCAATTACTTTAACTTATACACGAAGGCAGTACACTATTTTCACCTTATTTCCCTAACATCAATTTCAGTATTATTCTAGGAAGTGTGTGGCCAACACAGGCCGAAACATGTAGTTGTTTTCCATCACATTCATTAAATTACACCTCAGTGATTAAGTTGTGTTTGACTACATACCTTCTCCTAGGTTCAGTATTATTCTTCTACGTAGTCGTAAGTCTCTCCAACTGCTGTCTCATCTTTAGGCTAACAGACTAAAATGTATTCATTTTAATTTTGCCTACACGTGCTGTATGCCCCTCCTCTCCCATCGTCCTTAATTCTGACAATCCTAATAATGTTTTTCATAGTGGGAGAAAAGTAGATATGGCCTATACAGGAGAATTTCTGTATGTCCTAATTATATATATATATATAATGTTACAGAGTCCTGTAACCCAGGAGATAAATACTTCCTTAGTTAACTGTAATTGTATCAGAGTAGTCAGTTTTTATAAAACGTATAATACCAGATATTTTACTGTGAAATAGCTTTGTCTTAAACGAAGACAAATAGCTGCAACTTTTCGCGTCATGGAATTCATTCACAGATGAGATTAATTTCTTGTAAAATATCCCGCTATCTTGCCATGGAAAACTGCAGGTGCATAAAAAGGAAAGATATTCCCGCACATGCCAGTGTGTTCTCGCTGTGTTGCTACAAGTATCTGAGACTGTATATGAGTCTGAAGAATGTGTTATAATGGCATGTTGTGACGTTAAATTTGAGTTATTGACAACGACGTTGTTGATTGAATCTTGAAGTTGAAGGTAACACATTATTTCGAAAAATCGGAAACCATTTAACGACACGGCGTCACAACACAAAAGACCTGAAACTTTTATGTGCTTCTCGAATAACTTTATCTCGTTTTGAGGAGTAACGTTATTGAGATGAAGTCTGCAGCAGTTAATACTTAACAGAACCCAGTCTTCTTGCTTTGTTTTGACATCCTTCCAACATACACAAACAGTAGTTCAAGTCGTTCTATGACGGATAATCAGCCTGTCCGTCTTGGTCTTAAGTCCCTTATGGAGCTTGTAACCAAGAGCGAAACATGAAGTTAATCTGGATTATGTGTAAAAATTCATTTCAAAATTCACAGCAAGAACCCTGTTTGTCCGTTCGAAAAAAAGCAACCAGTTAATCCGGTTTTTTTTAATAAACACTGTTTGTTGTCTGAAGGATTATGAAACACCTGCACACACTGTGGTAAAACATGCAGGATTTTAATGTGATGCACGGGATGGACAGTTTTACAAAATGCAGAATTTTGTTAACGCTGAAGCGTGCGGTAGAATGTAATAACCATTGCGTTCTTTGAAGCAGAAGTTTGTGTCCTGCTGTTTCGGAGCCGGTCACGATTGAAGGCGCAAGACTAAATGGAAGAACGATTTCTGCATGTTCTGCCTGTGAAAAATGAATGTCGTGTGCTCGAGACATTTTTCATCTTCAGGTACATTCAGTTAGCATTCTTGAGTGCAAATTTGATTTGGCGTCCAATACACCGAAATTAACGCGTGATTTCAGGCATCCGCCGCGATGTAGATGACAAGGGCGCAATTCTAACAAACAGTAATAATAATTAATTACATCTTAATGTAGTTTTATTTAAATTCAGATCTTTTTAAACTGTAGATTTTCTAAGATACAACGTAGGCCTATGGTCAGCAGTTGTTTAGAATTCAGTGTAAATGTTAAGTCCATATATGTGTTATGATTGCCTGTTAGTGATGTGACATATATATATATATATAACCATTGACATCGTTTAGTCCAGTCTCCGTCCAATGGACCAAACGAAATAAGTTTAATCATTTATTTGCATTTTCCTTAACAGTAGAGGCAGTGACAGCTTATGCAGTACTACTGGTCTCTGTTTTAATCAAAAAAGGCAGTGGAATCAATTTCATGTGTCACCTCAGTGTGTAAGAGGCGAAAAATAATTTGTATTTTATACAGGGTTTTAATTATATAACATCGCATATTGGGCGAAATAGGCTAGGTCGGCTGGCCTCAAAGCTGGTTCGCAGCGTCACAGTAATAAAACCCTTTATTTTGTCACGTGCAGACCGAAATATGTGAGTAACTTACCGTTCTCTGTTATGTGTTGTCGTCTACAGACTTGAAATGCCCGGTACGCATTCGCTACATGAGGAGAGCAAGTCTTGAGTTTGATTCCAGCAGTGTTACAGTTGCAGTGTTCGCGATGTTGTAAGCAAGATACGCGTGATGGTCTAATGGCAATGAGGATACCTGAAGCAGCGTTACAGCTTACCGAACGTGGCAATAATTGTGTCCGGCACGGTGATACTGCAGGCATCACCACTGATGATTTCACGCGCCTTCAAAAGCAGAAAACTTCATCAAATATTTCACTTCTTTGATTTCCTTATGTACGTTTCGTTAAATGACACAATAAATTCACACAATGGCCTGCATGGACGACTCTCATATTTACCATTTTGATATTTCGTTCATCGAAGTCACTTAAAAAGATAATTTAAATGAATGGAAATATGAAAGTTGACTGTTGTGTACCAGGGCTTAAAAACCTTAGTTTTGTCGAATCTGCAACACTATTTGAAACGAAAATTTTATTACCACACATCACTTTTGAAAACGTAAGATGGATCACCACATTAATTTCCAGGTATTTTCTTCGTTTTCGCCGATTTACTTAATGTATGCGAGGAATGTTGAACATTCTTGCATGGATTTGTCGTTCACAGAATATTCACATCACACATGTTGCTAAATTTCTGTACATTTTCTCCACGGCTTTCAAAGGCAATCAGTGTTAAAAGCGCACGGATGAACACTAACACGCATTAGTTAAAGCGTTTGTTATGGTAATCGTGTTTAATTTTTAGTTGAAGTAATAAAATCACAAGTACATTGCAACAAGAATTGCAATTCGTCTGATTTCCTCTTACCACTGAATCAACCCGGTTCCGAATATTGTCCTACGTCACTAGATAGTTCCTCTGGCGCCCGGAACTGACACAGAATAGCGGCTGGCGTGAAGTGCTTGCCACAACCAGTCTCCGCAGCGACAGACACACAACTAGCGAGACACAGAGGAGTCGACCTCCATGGGGCCTCTAGTGGGCAGAGGAGTTCCCGGAGAGAGAGAGAGAGAGAGAGAGGCAGAGGCAGAGAGACAGAGATACGCACTGCTTAACAAGGATGGCAACAGCGCCATACAAAAGAGGTGGAGAATCCCATAATTACGTATTAAATAGAATTCTAAATGCGATAATGAATTCAACAGAAGTGATAAGAAGGAATTACACACAGTAATTTTAGTATCAGAAAACAAAAACGTGCGGTGATTCCCCAGATGTTCGTAAGAGGAATTTGTGCGTTGGCGATGGACTGATTGATTCTAGAAATAGAAGCTACAGAAAATTAGTACATTTGGGTAAGCGAAATCGTGTGTAAGTATAATATATTCATATATGTATATTTATTTATTTATATTACTTCAGGTGAATTTTTAGTTCGATTCTTATCAAGATCTGACACAGATGGAAGCAAGAACATAGTGGTGCATCTGAAATTCTTAAATACACTGAAAATTTACTTTTCTCCTAAAGGCATTACTGCAGCATAAATTCGGAATTGCCTACTTCGGGTTCATTTTAGCAGTGTCATTCCACAATTGCAGAGCAGTAATGCTTTTATCTGCGATAATCGCTGAATCTATGTAAACTTAGCAATTGATAGTGTCATTAAATAAACTTCTTCTGTCTCTGTTTTCTCCTATAGCTTCATTAATTATATGAATGCATATGGCATATATGGGACATGCTGTACACATTAGTAAGACTTCGACAGCATATGTGTTTAAAACAGTATCTGTGATAAAGCTACGCTTGTTCAGTTACTCCATACTATGTGTTGAGCCCGATCGTGAATTCACAAGACCTCACCACTGGTTCCTGTCCAAAGCCAAATTAATCAATTTCAGACCGTCCGGTTATCTTTCCTGAAGATGCTGTACAATCTTACCAACCTGATCACATACTTCTTGATTTTCCAAGTAATCTTTACTCACAATGTGCTGGAATAAAATTCTGAACCCATTCTTTGTTACTTCCACGTGTAATAAATTCCCCAAATACCAAATTTAATCGATATTGTAATCATAATAGTAGTTGGCGAGGTGTAGACCATCTACTATGAAATATTATCATCCTCAGTGCAACTTTCTCCAGTTTCCTTTTACTTTCTGCTTTCTATAAGCCCAGTATTTTCGTCAGGATCGAGTCTTCAGATACACACTCTGGAGATTCCGTTAATGCAAAAGACCAAATTACAAAACATGAAAAACAAGAGGTAAAATATTTATTTTGTGTATTTAAAATTTACTCTTAATGTAGGAGGGAAAACGTAAAGATTTCGAAGTAGAAGTTTGCAATCATTCTACGGATTAAATATTTCCTAATTTTCTTCGTGATTACAATTTATGGATTCCTTCACTTTTCCCCCAACGCGTTGCACCTGATTATGGTGGGGTTTTCTGTGCTGTCAGGCTTTGCTGACAGGCAAATACAAGATCTGTGAACGACCTTATGATTTCCTGGCAGCAATGATAATTGAGTATAAATCAGCACAGTTATAACTAGCCTTATATATTATTAAATCAAAACAACTGCGTACTTTAATTTAGGGAAAGGCAACTACTTTATTTTACGTCCAACATGTTTCAGCCCAGCTGGGACATCATCAGAGTTGATACAAAAAGGCAAGTGAAAGCACCGATGTTTTAAAGAGTGGTCACGTAAAAATGATAAACATATTAAATTAAGATAATATTTAAAGATTAATAATTAAAGTTTGCATGTTGTGGCTAAATATGTTGTAATTATCTAAAGCTGTGATAAAATTTGTGCGTCTAAAAGACAACAGCGTAACATAGTGCAGTTATTGGTCAAGTAACAACAGAACATCAGTTCTAGACAAAATGCCTAGTCAGATTTGCTCTCAAGGAAGAAAGGAACATTCTACATACAATAAAAAGAAGGAAGGCTAAATGGATTTGTCACGTCTTGCCTACAAACTGTCTTCTAAAACACGTTGTTGAAGGAATGGATAGAAGTGTTGGGAAGACGAGTTAGAAGATGTAAGCAGCCACTGGATGACCTTAAGAAAACGAGAGGATATTGGAAATTGACAGAGGAAGTACTAGAGCGCATTCTAAGAGGCCATGGAACTGTGGTAAAACTACGAAAGGAATGAATGAATAGATGAATGTAAAATATCCTTACAATTACTGTGGAACTGTTTTCAAACATGCGTGTAAACACGAATGGTTTAGATGTAATTCCAACAATATTTAATCGAAGTCGTGTGGAAACTGGCGTATATACTAATGATGGCATTCTTTGTTTACATGCCTTACATGTGATTAACACTCTAATAGATACAAATGATGTGTTAAATTTGCAACACTTAAGATTCTCGCGGTGGTGAACATGAAAATTGCAGTCTTATAGACTGTGGCTTCCTATAGTTTTAAAGATTGTTACCTCAATTTCTCGGGAACTGACTTTCAGTTTCAGGGCAGAAATACTTAGAGGTTTTTGGCAACGGTTTGATTGAGCATCAGGTTCTTGTCTTTCACTTCCCTACAGCTGGAAGTTCCTTTCATGCTTGAATTAATCTTTGTCTGTAGATGGAAGTAATAGACTTCTTCGGCACCTCAGATCTTTTACAACGGTACTCCTTGAATTACACATTGCTAATAATTCACAAATATGAAATATCCTGCTAATGTCTAGTCAAAAGTTAGTTATATATGTATGTGACTTAATTAGCTACACTGGTAGCACGACTGTCAAGAATGTTCTTCGCATTTCTGTTACTACGATGTCAGTTTTCAATATCGTGAACTTAAAAAGGATTTGTCTGTATTAACTAATATTTGAGGAAACTAAAAGACGGTTCGAAAAAGGGAGAAGTGGCTGAAGTGCTCGCCCTTCAAACTTTTGCGCGTCAATTTCAGCGGAGTATGTAGCTTATGCTCCGGAGTTAGCCCCACATGCCAATAATATTTTTATTGCTTCTGGACGAAGAGACATAATTTCGTTGTTTATTGGACCGTGCATCATTGTGATAACTGAAGAATAAAAAAACTAATTAGATGCCACTTGATATTTTATTGTACCTCTTATAGGTTCAACATGTTTCAAGCAGTACTAATGCTCTTCATCAGGAGCTCGCGACTATGATGTTGTTTACCACAGTGGCCATGTCTTTCTTGGTTTGCTGTATGTTGGAGTTTAGATGCGGGTAGGCTGGAGTAGTGTCCAGGTTGCAGGCTCAAGCCTATAAGAGGTACAATAAAATATCAAGTGGCATCTAATTAGTTTTTTTATTCTTCAGTTAACATAATTTCGTTCTTCAAAGGGTTATAAATAAAATTCATTTTTAAATGCCCTGTCCATTCAGTGTGCAGAAATTCCAGTCCTTATAGAGCTTTCAGGAAAGTGGCAGCTAGGAAGCTTCTGTGAACACAGTGAGGCAGTTTCTGAGTCTATAAAAACTGGAGTGTGTGACTCGATTAGCTACTCTCACCTTCTTAAGTGAGGCTGTACTATATGATGTTTTTCGTTCGTTGGAGAGAAGAATGAGATGTATCTCATTTTTGTAAAGGGAGTAAAAGCCTGCGTTTACGGCTTGTCCAACAAATAGATAAGGAGCACCTAAGATTTCAGATTTCAAGAGTAAAAGGGAACAAAAATATTCACTTATTTGCTTTTTGTTTTCATGTATTTATGATTCAGATTATTATTTACAAATAAATATTTTATCTGATTATCTACTGTCTGTGTTGTGCCCATTGAAGTATTCTTCATTAAATGCCGTAACAAATGCCCAGCACAATACTTGTTTTTAATTCCCTTTTTTTAAAGAAGCCGGTAATTACTAAAATGACATGTTGTTCGTGATGGAAGAATGAATATGCTAGCAGAACTGCTGACAAGAACAACTGAAGTACAGGTAAAAAATCTATTACAAGTCCACTTGGCCAACCACAAATTCCATGTAGGCAGACCTGGAACTGAACCTGGCCTCCGCGACTAGAAAATCTTTTGTTGCATAGAGCGCCTAGCTACATTAGAACAAACGCTCAAGTGACGAGGCAGCCCTACTTGACCTAAGCGACAAAAAATAAATTTCAGGGTTTTATATGCTACACAGGGTAAACCCCGCGGACAGTTTACCCACATGTTACTTTCCTCGATACCGAATCAGAAGACAGGCAATGCACGTATAAACGTACTAATGAGGCGCGTTAGCGTAACCAATGCTGCCGTGGAAGAGCAGTAAGCATTACATACTCTAAGTGTGTGTCTGCAACCTTAGTTATTCAACGTGCATAAACCGTATTGTATTGTCATCTGTGGCTGTCCCGGCTGTACCATATTTTTCCACATTATCTTCAAAATAGCACGATTTTCGGAGAAAAGTTATTGAACATAAAATGTGTTTTGGTTTTGTCTAGAATTCCTGTCTGAAATATTTCTCGTTATAAGAAAAAATGAGCGAGAGGTTATCACAAATGTTAATGTGTTTCCATGTAGCTTACCTGTTATCTTTTTCATATTTCAAAGAAAGTTGGATTTTCTCGACAACTTTTCTATTAATGCTCAAATTTCAAATTTCATTAAAATTCTTTAATTTCCAGCCGAGTTATTTTATGGGGACCTACAGACAGACAGACGTAACGAAGCTATAAGTCGCATTTCGAAATTTTGCGAACTCGCCCAATTACCGTCGATCATTGGAATTTCACTCACCAGTCTCTTGTAATTAATACGTTTGCTAAATAATTTCTTACGGTTTAAGATTAATAGGCCGTGTGCGTTATGCACTGTTGATTTGCAGTGACTAACAGAAAACTTTAGTTTTTGGGCCGGGTGGACATTTACGTGCTGTCAGAACTATGCTGATTTTTTAAAGAGAGTTCTCCGCAAGTTGAGTCTGCATTTAATCATCTTGTACCAAAGTACTAAATCGAAATTAACTTTTGCGATCATTTAACACAGCATTTATACTGAAGAACAATAAAAACTACATGTTTCGGCTAAAACCAATTAGCCAATATCAGGCTTAATTACACGAATATGAAAAACTATATTTTACAAACATGTACTTTTTTATCTTAGTAATTAACCAACTTGATGCACAAAATTTTGTTTTACAATACGTTTATTTCATGCCTCTACATGTTTCGAGCACATGTGCTCATCATCAGGAGGTCACACCTATAGGTGTGATGATACCAGAGGCTGTATAATACAATTTTGACCTCCTGATGGTGAGCACATGTGCTCGAAACATGTAGAGGCATGAAATAAACGTATTGTAAAACAAAATTTTGTGCATCAAGTTGGTTAATTACTAAGATAAATATACAGAGATGCACGGTCAGCAAAACGTCAAAATTCATGTTGTTTTTATTCTTCCTCACTGTAAATGCTATGTTGATTGATGGCAAAAATTCCTTACCTTAGGAATATACAAAAGACCAATGACGATATCAGCTTCCTTATCATATGAATAATATTATGGTTGTGTCTGTTACTTCAGTTACTTCATTGATCGGCTACCAGTATTTTTCGTACAATACAAGGTCAATTTTTTAATATGACGTGAGCAAAGCTTCGTCGGTGGAAGACGTTTTGGAATATTGCCACGTTTCTAAGGAAATTATAAACGTGGCAGTGACTCATAGTACACAACGTTACGTTGGATTAGCGTTATGAATTTATACTAGCTAAACTGAAGAATTAAACGTTTTAAAAAATCATTTCTTTCTGCTTGTCGTACAGTACGGAATTCCTTTGTACGAAATGCAAGAAAGTATTTTCGCTTCCTCCAACGCAAGAACTTGTGTAGTCTTTTATGTTAAGTACTGCCAGTATCTTGTAATCCACTTCCGTCTGTCCTTGTGAATATACAAGTTTGCAAATGTTGGCAGTCTGCTGCGTTGCATCCTATATACATCTGTAAGCAATTAGGACAGCGAATATTGTACTGATGGTGAAAGGCTTTTAAAGGCCGTAAAGAGGAATTCGATTAAGAAGGACGGAGATAATGTAAGTTATTATACAGGGTGATTAAAAAAGATAGACTCAATTTCGTACGTCTATATTTCCTGAACTATACAAGGTATGTGAATGATCTACATAACATTTGAAAGAAGAGATCCTAAACTTTCAAATAACATCACTAGAGTGCTAGCGTGCTCGCCTAATACACAGCCTGCAACAACGACATTCGAGAGCATAATGGCTACTATGAAACACTAGATTTTTGCATTCGTGAGTTCATTAAAACTGAGTTGGCGACAGCTGTGCAGCGTGCGTTTCGTCTTCTTTTCAACATTCAACCTCCAACGAGGAAGAGCATTTGTCGTTGGTATCACCAATTTGAGCAAATAGGCTGTCTGTGTAAAGACAAAAGCTCCGGCCGACCACGTGTATCAGAGGAGAACGTGAGATGAATTCAAGAGAGTTTTGAGCGTAGCCCACGCAAATCAACCCGTAGAGCGAGCAGAGAACTTGGAATACCGCAACTAATTGTCTGGCGTGTGTTGAGGCGCCGCTTACTCTTCAATTGAGTCAATCGTTTTGAATCACCCTGTATATTAAAATGCATCTTTAAATATTGGAGGTAAAGGATAATGCCATATAAAGTCTATACACTGCTGCATGTATACAATTCTCTTGTTAAATGCTTCAGCCTGTAATAGTAGAGTAACTTAAAATAAATGTTTCCCGTTATGTTCCTGCCTATTACCTCTCTTTTAAAGCCACATAATCTCTGTTAGATATCATGCAACCGTATTTTAACGAATCAGGAACTAATTCGCCGTTTTACTTGTTGTCTTTACACGTAACACTAATACTGTAGGCCTATAGACCTACTTAACGCTTGTATATTCTTATCCACTCTTCTTTCTCTAGGAAAAGAACTCATCCGATTATTTCAACGTGTTCCGGGATTGCAATTGAAATGAAGTTATTTAATGACGCGAACTTTGCAGCACCTGTAAAATCTATTTAGACTTTCCTGCTTGGTAAATCAGTGAAAGAAGTTTCCTAATCGAATCGCCATTGATATAGTTCATCGAATGTAAAAAAAAAATCACAATAGCAGCAGCTTAAAACTTGTCATTTTTCTTCCAGTGGGCTAGTTTCAGTACATCACTTGGTGGACTGATATATGCGATGTTTGATACGAAATTGCACTTACGTGACTGAAAATTTGCATTTACAAACATGGCCAGGTGCGAAGGTTTGAGCTTGTGTCTGAAAAATTTAACGTTTTTATTGAATGGTAAGATCGCCTAAAAATAAAGTAGTGGTGATGGAAACAACAGTACATCAATTTAGTTAAGTTAATTTTCATTCAATTCACTACTTAGAATCAGACAAGAGCAAGGAGAGAATTGAACTAAGACACCAATTCAAATAAGAAGGTTAGATCAACATAAAATATTATAAGAATGAGTAGTAAGAAGAAATAGCGTAACTTTCATCTTACACCTTAAAATGTATGGATACAAGCAAATTAATAATAGTAATAATAAATTTACGTTTCAAGTCGTAAAATATTCTAAATTTGTTATATTAAATTACTAATATTATATAATACAAAATATATATGCAGCTGTATGTAGGTTCTGTGCAGTACGTTATCTCATTATAGTTGCTTCTCTTTGTTATTTTCTAATTACTCGAAATGATTTTTAGTATTATTTTTTAGTTTGTTTTGTATTTTTGTTTCCTATTTTGTGTATTCTGTTTTTTTTTGTATTGTTTTGTGTATTGACTCTCCTTTTGTGCTGTCTCTTTCCTATTCTTGTACAAGACTACTGACCACTGCCACCGGGTGGAAACCCAATTGCAGTAATTAAATAAATATCGAAAGATATTATCGTAATGGCTTCTATTCACAAGCCCCACTTTTCTTTAAGACGTATAGTTACTAGATTGGAAGTAAATGTGTTGCCATAAAAGTTTGTGAGAAAGGAGCCATTATGATAGAAACTGTGAAAATATCCATCTGCCTAAGCGCCACAACTTGAAGTTTATAGTGAAATGACGTTATATCTCCACGTATTATTAACCTCAGCACGAAGTGGATGGTAGTACAAACAGACAGTTTTAAAAGAAGAAAATTTTTCCCATCCAGATACTTCTCATCAATAAGCTCCAAAATTTCTCGTTTTAATGCAAACTATAATTTCGTGATGACAGACTAGATGACTACAGACTTTGATGTGATGTGCAAAAAAGAAAAAAAAAACGAAAAGGGACAAACCCTGACGTAAGAAATATGTAGCTCTCTGATGCGAATAATGACGTGTCTATTTGTTGTGCAGGTCGAATATGTTATTACAGCAGTCTGGTGGTGCTCAGGCGTTTCACCTTAACAGAAACACTCCTTACCCTCATTCTATGCAAGCCTGTATTTCATACAGTTTATAGTTGCTTAAGAGTTTTATAGGTTCATAATTTTAGACATAAAAATAACTTACAGATATTGATGTATTAAAGCTTTGAAACATGAAGTTCAGATAACGATACACATAAAAATTCTTTTCCTGCCTCACAGCAAACACAGTTCTTCTCCATTACAGAGACCGTCCAGTTAATTATCCATAAATAATAAACACTGCCTCTTTCAGTAATTTTAGGAAAGTTGAATATACTACACTGGCAAAGTGTGGAGCCTTTCAGTGAATAATGTTTGTCGATTTGCAGCGTCATAAGTCGCAAATTCTTGACAAAAACTTTAATTATGTCACTCTCAGTAACAACTGTGCATGACCTAACGTGTGTCTTATTTCTAGTCTTCTGAAAATAGCATTATAAACGAGATTTTTACTCCAGTAGACTGCTTCTGATATTTATTTTACGTTTTGTAAATATAGTACATGTGCATGAAAATCCCAGTTAAAGTGTAAAACGTCCTGTAAATATCACATGTATTTTACATTATCTGTGTCGCGTAAGGTATACCTCCCAGATTTTCGCACCTCTGGGATTTTATGCACCGTAGCTTGGTAGTTAGTGACCGACGTTTCGGTAATTATCTGCCACATCTTCAAGTGTCAAGTTACGGTTTGACACTTGAAGATGGGACTGAAACGTTGTCCCGAAACGTCCGTAGCAAACTACCAATCTACGCTGCGTACAATCCCAGAAGAGCGAAGATTTCATCCACACCTAGGCTGAAGCATGCAATTTTGCATACTCCCTACCGTGTGACATTATTTATGGAAAGGATGAACATACTGATTCTCCAGAATTGAGCCGTCTAATTTGAAAATTTCTTGAGTATTTGGAACAAATTTCCTTAAAATGTCTTCAAATTATTTCCCTTTACTGACGAAATGTCCCATCTTTTTTCCTCTCAACAACCACTTGTGGGTGGGGGGTTATATCTTCTTTTTCAAAGTAAAAAAAATTACAACCCGCCCATGATTCTTCCTTTCAGCCAACCGCAGAGCGGATGAAAGGTTAGGCTAAGCAATGCGTCTCAAATCCTCAACCAATAGGAAAAGAAGAGAGTAAGAGGTACGAGAAGACTTCTTGGTATTACAGAGGTATGCATAATTACAAGTTTTTGAAGATGATAGGAGCGAAGGAGGAGGGGGTTGGGTGGGGGAGGAAAAGGGGGGTTGAGCTTGGGAAAAAGCTGTGTGGGGGAGTGGTTTAGACAAACATTCCTTTCCACATACCTCTGTAATGCTACTGCCTCGCCTTCTGCATCCAGTGCACCTGTTCGGCCAGGGGTGTCAATTATCGAGATGTCAAGGCCAACTTGCTTTCCCAACACTTTGATTTCTCACATGTTCCAAAATTATCATCTTGCTGTGAAGATGCTACCCTAACTTGAGGGTTGTTTGACCGTGCATCTTCCTCATGAAATAATGTGAAATGCCAACTTGATGCAACTAGGTAATTTTATTTATGTATTCTTAGCTCGACATGTTTCAGGTACATACGCCCATCATCAGAAGCATCAGTTGTTGAGTTGCAATATATGGTTTTCTGCACCGAGTGTTTGGTCGTGTTTACGGTGCGGATGGTGAACGGCACCATCCGCACCGTAAACACGACCTAAGCAACGGCTCTCAAGACCACCACCCATCCAAAAACTCGGTGCAGAAAACCATATGCTGCAACTCAACATCCAGTGCTCCTGATGGTGGGCGTATGTACCTGAAACATGTCGAGCTAAGAATACATCAATAAAATTACCTAGTTGCATCAAGTTGGTATTTCACTTTATTTCATGCTACCCTAAGTAAATCAAACCACAAGTGCCGACAATTGAGAATACTCTGATATTAACTCCTTTGAAGAGTAAGTCCAACTCAAAATTTAAGTAACTCCGGTCTGTTAGGTGATGATTATGACCACTGCAGTCTTAGTTCCCTTGGGGCGTCCTCACGGATGAGAGAAAATTACCCTGAATTGTACTGAAATATTCAGTGCGTAAAGCACATTAAACAAACTCGTCTGAGGCCGAAATTGGAACTTTGTGGTCAGAGGACGACAACTAACCGCTTGAGTTATCAGTATATTTTTTATCAGGCTGTTGTGGCTATGTTAAGCAACCTTCAGACTCACTGAACATCAGAAAGTTACAGGCTCTGAAGATATGAACTGGATATACTGTTGGGTTTTGTCATACTCTTGTCGAGAATTCGGTTTCAGTAGCAATGAATTTCTTGATTACCTGAAGAATTCGTCAAATATTTACGCACAACTCTACAGCACAACATTCCCAATAACCCTCGAAGTCCACTAGACTACGCTGCTTCGTATTCCAGCCGCTGACGGAATTTCTGCACTATTTCTGCCCGAATATTCCTGTAAATTGGCCTAAGTTGCCTGTGGTACATCCCAGCGAAGCATGAGTAACAGATGGTGCTACTGGCGGTTTACAATATGGTGTGCTTTGCTTAGGCTTCCTACAGTTGCTTTCTTGGTGACCAGGAGATGAAACTAGTTCCAGGGGCTTCCCTTCGCGTGGTTCAAATTTCCTGTTGTGTTCGTGTTTCTGTTGTTTTTCATCCCTCTGAAGTTCTGACTGATGATTCACACATAAAATTATGGGGGTTCTGTATTGCACGCACTTCATATGGCACAGGCCAGTAGCAAAAGTGCCAATGCAAAGTTGTCATGTCATGCAAGCCCATTAAATCAATGGGTCGTATTCCTTACTTGATCTTGTAAAGACCGAGAACTTTTATGTAAATAACAGTCAATTCAAGGTCATCGATCCTAATTCGTTTCTTTTTAATCGACTTTAATGTTATAGTTGATACATTCTATGGTTTCTCTGCAGTCTGTTTCCCGAATGTTTGCAATAAAATTAATTTTATTCCCAATTCCTTCCTCTTCAGAGCATATTTAATTAATTAAATCAATTTATTTTTTCACGTTGTTTCCAGCTACTCTTAACATTTATCACCGCATCAAAAAATATTTTTGCAGCTGTAGAATGCAACCAGTAGAAACATTCTTTAAGAGAATTCTGTAATTACATAGTTGTTTTCCTTCTTTCTCCACTACGTTTCATCTTTCCTTTACAACAACTACCATTTCGACTCGTAATAATCTCGTTTTTATACACGGCATGAAGTTAGGTAGTTACATGTATTGCTATATGCACCTGTCACGTCCGTAACAATCTGCATACAAGAACAGTGAAGACTCCATTGCTAGAGCAGGGAGAAGAACGTGAAGTTTCTCCTGCTTTTGCTAGGATATCGTGAGATGAATGACAAAGGACAAATATGTAAAAGAGACGGGAAAAATGCGGGAGATGGGAGGAGAAAAAAGTTAGAGGTAGGAAATGGATAAAGCAATCGAAGAAAGTGATGAGGGATATGTTCTAATGTACAAGAGAGGGCGGAAGGAAGCGGGAGGATGACGATGATTGGACAAAAATAAAACCAATGCAGGAGATATATTGGAAGGAGGTGACGACGACGACGACGACGACGACGACGACAACGTTGGTGATGTTATCCCGCTTAATTTCAATTTCTGTTCCGGTACAAATCGTAAAATACTCGGTTAATCACCCTGAAATAATTTTGGGTTACTACACATATTTTAGAGATTTATTTCAAAGGACGTCCTCTGATCTTTCCAGTCACTAGTTCATCAGTGCATAATTGCACCACAGTTGAGTGCGTGTGAATTCCTTCTTCTAGAAGCAGGTGGGACTACTCGTGGCAAAAAGGGAGCTAGCAAGCAAACACACAGTGGTCATTACGCTGTGAATAACTTATGAGAGAAACGACACTTGCTGGAGAACTTGAACGATAACACTGGTCAACAAGATTTTGTCCCATGAGGAAACATGTCTGTTTCTGATGTATTTCTGGACTCTAAATTCAAACATGTTTCCCGAATTTCTCTTTCACCCGCACATTTTGCTCCAGGTTAAAGGACTGGAATCTTCTGCGCCTGGACACTAAGGTGTGTTTTTACCGTGGGCGCCATGAAGAATTCAAGGATTTCTTCTCCCAGGAAGATGATGTCGTGTTTTGCAATGATGTTTGTTTCTTTATGGAAGTTCTTGGCCATAAATATAACCCAGATCGGTGGCGCTTGTTCATTGATTCGTCAAAAGTGAGCTTGAAGTTGGTTGTACTCCACAATAGAAATAGATTCCCCTCCGTTCTTTTGGCTCATGCAGCCAACATGAAGGAAAGTTATGAAAGTATGAAGCTACTGTTGGGAAAGATTAAGTATAATGAATTTAAGTGGAAGTTATGTTGTGACCTCAAGGTTGTGGCACTTTTACTCGGAGTGCAACTCGGTTACACAAAATACTGCTGTTTCCTGTGCGAGTGGAACAGCCGGGACAAGAAGAATCACTGTGTAAATAAACTGTGGCCTGAACGAACATCATTGACGCCAGGGGAGAAAGATGTCGTGAATCCTCCTCTTGTTCTTCCGGAGAAAATTTATCTGCCCCCTTTGCACATAAAGCTGGGCCTCGTGAAAAACTTTGTGAAAGGTATGGATAAAACAGGCCGTGGATTCCAGTATGTGAGGAATAAATTCCCAAATGTGAGTGACGTAAAAATCAAGGAAGGTATATTTATAGGACCCCAGATCAGGGAACTGATGGAAGACAAACAGTTCGATGAAGACGTGAATGAGACTGAAAGAAATGCATGGCTGTCATTTAAGAGGATTTGCAAGGACCTCTTAGGAAATCACAAAGCAGCGAACTATCAGGATGATGTGCAGGACCTGTTGACTTCGTACAAAGCTATAGGATGCAATATGAGTCTGCAAATCCATTTTCTGGAGTCACACTTGAAATTTTTCCCAAAAAATCTCGGCGAAGCCAGTGATGAACACGGCAAACATTTACCAAGATACTGTGACTATGGAAATGCGGTGCCAAGGCAAGTGGACCACAAGTATGTTGGCAGACTATTGCTGGACACTGAAGATGGATGTACCTGATGCCAAATACCGGCGGAAAGTCATACGCCTCTACATTTTAGAGGAAAGTTTCTGCCTGCTTCATGAGCATGCAAAGTACTATTTTGCACATTTAAATCCCTCTGTATCTTTTAAACCCTGTCTGATAGAAAAATTCTGTCTTAGTATCTGAATTCAGCATTAAAAAAAGTTCATCTATTGAAGTTCGTGAGAAAAAAAAAGTTAAATTTTGTTGACCAGTGTAATGGGGAGATCGCGACATTTTTTTACTGCGCTGACGAAAGATATGTAGCCGAAAATAGGGCTGGTGAATCTATGCATGTGTAAGAGTTTCGCGGTTCACTCCTCTATAACAATGTCTCCCAACCAGGGTTCCGCAGTACATCATTAGTGGTTGCGCTAGAAATCATGGAATACATACATAAAAGTTTCGAAATATCGCGCAAAGTTCCAAATGTCCATCGAAATATCACGGTAATGTTTGTCCGGCAGTTGGTAATACTGAGCATCTTAATTTTTTCATACCGTGCCTTATGCTCATAATTGTCTGTCTTCATCAAACCAGCGTTTTATGCTCCACTCCTCTTACACACAGTTATATTGTTGAAATTAACTCCAACGCTTTTCGGCCCTCTTTGGCGCCATCCTCACGGATCCTCCGAAACGCCTTGTAGTTTTAGTTAAACGACGTAACCAGGTGTGTGAAAAGTGGTGGAATACGCATTGGTGTGATGTAGACAGACAATTATGTATAGCGGCGTAATCTCCGTGCATTACCATCTTCTTCGTTTTCTGGACTGCAAACGTTTTCGAAAGTTGGAGTTCCTGTGGATACCAACAAATTATTTTAGGGGCTCCTTCATGGAATAAATGTTGGTAAACAATGTTATAGAGGTTAATTAAATAGCCCTGTGGGCTACGCCACCGAATAGCCTGAAAATTGTACCCTTCAAAATCTGATAAAAAATCTAGCAGACTATACAGTACCGGAAGACAGTAGACCACAGTACGATTCCTTGTCTGTAGTATTTCAGCCGCTAGTCCGTATAAGAAGACGATCAGATTCATTTTTGAATATGCTACATCATCGCAAAAAATACCTAATGATCGGCTGGAAACAAAATATATTGATAAATATTCTGTTTATTTAACAACAATTTTTTATCTTCCCATCAAAATAAAATAGTAATTCGGTTCGAGCCCTGTCGGTCCCAATGCACCCAGGCCTTAAATCAGACCCTTTATGCCCCATAATCTGAGTCCAAATCATGGGAGCCCTGATCCTTCACAGAAATTCCCCATAATCAGAATCCTAATATAATCTTGGTCCAAAAATAAGCCCAATTTTAAGGAAAAGGAGAGGCTCCATTTCCAGAGCCCTTCTTTCTCTGTCTCTCAAAAAGTCCTGGTAAACGAACCCCCAACAGGTTCCCTAAAGGGGGCCCCTATGGAGATAGTTGCCCGGTTCCATAGCCGTCTTTTATGTGTTTCTCGAGTTTCTCACAAAAGTTCTCCTAATAAAAGAAATTTCACTCTTCTCTCGAAGGCCCTAGGAAAGGAGCGTCACACATGGTCCCCAAAAAGTGGTCCCTGTGGAAACAGACGCCCATTTGCAGAGCCTTACTTAGCATATCCTTCGGGGTCCCCAGTAAAGGAGCCCCCCTCCAGATTCCCTAACACAACTCCCACGGAGGGAGATGCTCCTTTTCCACAGCCCTCCTTCAACTATCTCTCAGAGTTCCCGGTAAATGGACCCCACCCCCCCAGGTTCTTAACGGGGCCCCTGTGGAAAGAAATGCCCATTTCCAGAGCCTTCTTCAACACATAAGTCCCTGGTAAACAAGCCCCCTTCCTGACTCCCCAGCGGGACTCCCATGGAGAAAGGTGCCCGTCCTCCGAGCCCTCCTCCACATATTCTTCAGGGTCCCTAGTAAAGGAACCCCTCCAGGTTCCCCTAATAGAGCTCCCGCAGAGAGAGATGCTCCATATTCGAAGCCCTCCTTCGACTATCTCTCAAACTACCCAGTAAGCGGACCCCCCCCCCCAGTTCCTCAACGGGGCCCCTACGGCGGTAGACACCCATTTCCAGAGCCTTCTTCTACACATCCCATGATAACTCACCTTTCCCTCAAAGTCCCCGGCAAAGGAGCCCCCCCTTCATGTTCACCCAACAGGGGCCCTATGGGGAGAGATACTCCGTCTCCAGAGCCAATGGTTAATTCATTCATTTATATCTGTCGGAGTCCCCAGTTAAGAAGCCCTCCCACGAAAAGGGGGAAAACATACAGTCACCGTCCACGGAGGCCCACGTAGACGGAAGGCCTACATACAATGAGGTGCGGTCTGGTTCCCTAAGGGGTTCGTTTACGACACTGCAATCTCCACCCCAGTGCCATGCGGCCTTCAGCACGATACCTTCCACCTTGGCTTGGAGACACTAGACCAGACCCCCGTTAGCCAGCGTGTGTCGCAGTAACCCTCAACAGTGTATCCCCTCCACACCTGTTACCGCCTCCCACGTGACCTAGGGTAGAGTAACCATCCACATAATCCTGAGGTGCGGACGAGGGGTTGGAATTAAGGGAGGCTAACTTCCAATCAATTGGATGGCGAATGTCTTGACTGCTTTTTGCTAGTTTTGCGTAAACACAGCGCCGCCCATCGTCATTACTTTATACTGTATTTTGCTGTTGATAAAACATTTGTTGCTGCATATTTGTTAACAATTTCTTTTGACTTCTGAGTACATGTGTCTACGGTTTGGAAAGCGAAAACAATGACATGTCTTTTGTGACGTGGCTTCTTAAATTTAACGTCACGACTGTCACGCATTTCACGATTTAAAATAATAAAAAAAATAATTATTATTATGAAGTTGTATTTTATGTGGGCAATCTGTCTTTTTCTGGGTAGCTGTGATTTTCGTTTTCCGTTCTGGATACATACAAGAGAGAAAAAAATCTGCAAGACGCCGGAAGCTACTGCCGTCTAGAATAGTTGGTACTGGTTTAAGAAATAAGGATATATTGTGGAAATAGTAGATTCCCATACTTTTATACACATTTGTAGGGATTCCACAGACAGTAAATCTGATTGTTGCTAATAGGATGGGATTAAGTTTACTGCTAACCGTTAATCTCATACATAACAACGTTATGAGAAAATATGGAGAATATCCTAACCCAATATAGCCGCTTGCAACTAGATCCTGATATCTTGGAATATTTCCAGGGATTGTGACTATAAGATTTTAAAATTAACTTCATTTGCATATTGTTAGTAATGTATTCTTCTGTGTCTTACATAAGGCATTCTGATCTTATACAGAGAAAGTAAGTTATGATTATCATACAGCTCTGTATTTTAACAGCCGTTTCGTAAGCATAAATGCTTAGCTGACTTTATGTAACGCTGAAAAATCTACTCTCTCTTATTTATAATTAATATTCTTGATTTATGCTCCTGTGCGATTCATTACACCTTGACAACAAGGAACAGGAAGATTGTTTCCTTGTAATGTTTTGTTTATATGCTAAATCGTGTTTCTAGCGTATTCCATGTGGCAGAATCCATCTTGGGGACGTAACGGTTGCTAAGACAGGCAGTAAATTCTCCACTCTTTAAGGAACTCGACATTTGAATATTATTTTCACGACAAGCAGGTGATCGACTCTATTTTGAGCCTGATTACTCCGATGAAAACATTTACGTCCTCTTTCCTTCAGAACCATTTTAATATTATACTTCATCGAAAGAATTGTTTGAACACAATAGACTTTGCATTCGGGAGAGTTCTGGTTCGTGTCTATTTCTAATCATCGCCTATCGTGACGGGTATTTTAGCTTCTCTCTTTATCTAAGAAAATAACAGAAAGGCTCTCGATTAGGCGTCAGATATTTTATTCCAAATCCTTTAATATTAATATTAATAACGCATAAATCAACCTACATTTGACGCTACACAATCAGAGTTATTGACGATCCTCAGAACAACACAAAATAATTGTCCTTCTATCTGTGTTCGAGTTTTACAATGAAGACTGGTGATTTTCAAGTATGTTTGAAATTGATCTCAAACCATATTAATTTTTCCACACAGTTTCTCAGAATGGACTGTGAATTATGGATTATGAATGATTGTGTTTTTTGCGTTGCCATGAATATATTTCCACCCAAATTTAAGGACTTGTTAATGCCGAATGCTGGTAGCCGAACTGTCTGCGAACTTAAGAAACTTGAAAAGTGAGGCTTGTGACGAAATGAAGTAGCCAGTGTGTCTAGATTCAGGATGATGATGAGTGCGTACGTGAGACGAAATTCTTACATGCTGGAAACTTTAGCATGGGAGGGCAGGAAATGACGCAGAACTTTACTAATTGCTATCACGTTACGGATGGATCACATCACGTACATGGCAAGTCTTTTGAAACTCAAGTTACTTACAAGGAATCTGTTAAATGTTTGTTGACTTTGTAATTCCGTACTTCAGGACACTATGATGAAATTGAGTGGTCTTACGTCATACTACTGGGATCCATCTTATATCAACTGACATCCTATCTCTGTTGAGTTAGCTGAATACTTCAGCGAGTGGGAATGTTTTAGTTTAATCTAAGAAGTTCTTGTGGTTTCAACACCCACACTTTATTGAGGCTTAGTACATTGATACGAAGAACAAAAGTACATAAAGTGAGTAGAGACGTGTCAGCCGTTAATCTCTGTTTTCTAGACCTGGAGCCGCTACTTTTTTCATTCAAGTAGCTCCTCAATTGACCTCACGAGGCTCACGAGGCTGAGTGGACCCCGTTCCAGACCCACTACTACTCA
>Ga0131853_10004501_pt1 | contig 24977 bp, 12 predicted proteins | sample TergutLab28metaG_FD_92764 | JGI IMG/M metagenome (GOLD analysis project Ga0131853, IMG submission 92764) | Labiotermes labralis P1 segment gut microbial communities from Petit-Saut dam, French Guiana - Lab288 P1 (version 2) (version 2) | ecosystem: Host-associated > Arthropoda: Insects >...
CGAGCTCCTGATAATGGGCATAGTAGTGCCCGAAACATGTTGAGCCTAAAAGAAGTACAATAAAATAATAAGTGGAATCTAGTTGATTTTTATTCTTCAGTTAACACAATGATGCACGGTCCAACAAACATCAAATTAATAAATACAGTTCTACTAATTTCGCATTTGTCTCGCAACCTCTTACGTAACAGCCGTGCTTCGAACCCATCTATAATAAAGCATCAGAAATTATGTTTCTAATGTTGTTCACAGTTCCAATGTTGGCGCATAGAAATAAATGTTGTTGCATTCTGTAGACAGTAATGTGATGTGCAGGTTTTCGGCCAATCGTAAAAAAATTATCTACCTTAACAGAAAACTGACAGTGGCTAAAAGACTTTGTTAATGTTTAAAGCAACTATTTGAATTATGTTGGAAATCCATGAAACATCGGCAGATCTATTGGCTCTTTTCCTCGGGTAAACTGCTAGTCAATGCATCTCACTGAAAATAAAGGAATATGTTTAATATCGTCTAACTGCATTATGTGTACTCCGATTAGTAACATGAATATGAAAAAAGTCATTGATGCACGAAAATAAAGAAGATTGGAAACATGTAGAACTTCTGGGACTTTACGCATTTAAACAATCTGCATGTTGTGTGTTAACTTTTCAAAAACAGATTTATATCTAAACAAAACAGTTGTGTTTGAAAGTGAGCAAAAGTAGAAGCAATACGTTCGGCATTCACATTAAGAAGAAAGAATTGGAAAATTCGTGCTGTAGACTCGACAGTAGGGGAGCGTGTTGTATAGCGGCCAGCGGTTTATGGCGGTCGGTTATTTCGTAAAGAGTGTGCCCAGACATTATCACGAATTATTCGAGATTCATTAGAGGTTAGTGAAAGTAGGGTTCAAGGACGCCCTGAAAATTACCCACAGACTCTTTAGGTTAAGAACTAATGTTCTAATCTCTGTGTGCTCATATCCATCCTCTCTCATCCTACCTTTTATCATCACCGAGCATATCGACCTTTACCTCCCCCCACCACTCTAGTCGTGTGGCCATATTGTGAGCAATATCTTCGAAAACTTAGCTGCACTAGATTTATAAACTTGGTTTCGTTTCTTGTGGCAGGCCAAACCAGCGTCCCTGCATGACGCAGTACGCAGATTGTGTTTGGTTTAAATTTTATTTATTTCACTGAACAACGACAGTTTTTGTGTTGTGTTGTTGGGAGAGTGTGCTATAGAGCTTTTCCAAATGTGCTGAAACAGGTAACATAAAAGTCAAAGTCAATACCTCCTTGTCTACGCTATGAAAGCATAGAGCGGCAATAGACCTGTAGTTCAACTCGTTCATATCTTCAACACTACATGGACGCGACTGGCAAACATAATATCCCACCTGTTTCATCTTTTGCAACAGAACCCCAGTAACTTTTGAACATGAGCATGGACTGGATCACACAGCAGGTATGGACATTATGAAGATAAAAATAAATCTTGCTTCCCCCGGGAATCTGAACCAGGATAATTCAATCTACAGCCCAGTCGCTATGCTGATAATGCTAACCAGCTCTCCGTTCCCAAAATAGAGATTACGTCAAAATATGGCATGGGCGAAAGACCATTGCAATTAGCCAGGAGGGTTGTTAAACACGATGAAAATATAAGATCAGTATCTAAATTCACTCACCATTCGTTATAACATTCAGCGAATTAGAATAAGGGTTTTGATGTTTTGCTGACCGTGCATCTCAGTATAATATTAGTAATTAACCAACTTAATGTAAAAATTCTTGTTTTATAATAAGTTTATTACATGCCTCTACATGTTTCGAGCACATAGTGCTCGAAACATGTAGAGGTATTTTTTGGCGTATTGTTGACCGTGCATCTCAATATATTTATCTCAGTATTTAACTAACTTGATGCATAAAATCACACCTATTGTTGTGATGATACCAGAGGATGTTTAATGCAATTTGACCTCCTGATGATGAGCACATGTGCTCGAAACATGTAGAAGCATGAAATAAAACGTACTGTGAAACAAATTTTGTGCATAAAGTTGGTTAAATACTGAGATAAATGTAGAGGTATAGAGTAAACTTATTATAAAACAAGAATTTGTTCATTAAGTTGGTTAATTACTAAGATTAAAATAAGAGTTTCTAAATGTACAACAAATGATCCACAATAATGCAGGAAATCTTTATTTACAACGCAGAAAGAACGAAGGATCATGAAATATATTCAGCGTAGCTATAATATTTCACGAATTCACTCCACTGCAGCTGCTTCCTACAACTTCTCGGCTTACAGAAAAAAAAACAGTTCAATGCAACAGACGGTTGAACACAAAGGAAGACGCTCTGTATAGCTTCCTAAAAACAAACCCGATTGTCAGGACTAAGAAACTAGAAGCCAAAAGTGTCAATAAGATATTGGATTGTGGCTACGGATAAATGTCCAGGGTACACAGAAATGTAGGGCAGTAGACGACGAAAAAAAATTTTTCCACTGGCCACATTTATAACATAACAAAGACTGGGATACTGACAGTCTAAGAACCAGGCGTTATTCTAAAATTGAAAAGTCAAAGAACTCTTCTGTGTCGTCGGTTTGGAAAGAGGGATACTGTGACTGCCATGTGTGCAGTGCAGGCAGCAGTTTCCTACTTCCGATCTTCGCTTATCCTTCACGGAGAATTACATCGTATCTGGAGAATGGTGGCAGCCTAGACGCAGTCTACAGCTGCTGAACGTCTGGGTGCTCTAACGAGGAACTACTGAGTTTGGTTACAACATTTTGTGTGAAAAGTGAGACCCGATTCAGAAAATGCAATTAGAGCACTGCAACGTCATTTCTGCCGATTTATCTGCTTTGCAGACAGAGGAAAATGTAAGATTTTCTCATCTAAATTTCTCACCATCCACAATGTAACCCTTGGATATCACATTCTAAGAATCATTAAAATCTGCATTTTGGGCGGAATACATATTGTTTATGAAGAACAGGCTGTAATGATGACCCCCGAGCGTTTTTGAACAAAAAACATTACAGAGTAAACCCGATAGAAGCCGGTCTCAGTGGTTGCGCGGTCTAAGGCGTAGGTCTACGGCCGCTCGCCTGCTGAGACTGTGGGTTCGAATCCCACCGGGGGCATGGTTGTCTGTCTGTTGTAAGTGTTGTGTGTTGTCAGGTAGAGGTATTTGCGACGTACTGGTCACGCGTCCAGAGGAGTCCTACCGACTGTGATGCGTCGCTGTGTGTGATCTAGAAACCTCAAGAATGAGGAGGCCATGGCCCGCGTTAGGCCGCAGCGCCACAGGAAAAAAAGAAAAAAACTGAAATTTCTGGTCTTCATGTCATTGGAATGTACTCTGTTAACTCAAATACGTTCTCGGCAGAAGGTATCAAAGAAGTTGTAGAAAAGCAACAAAGAAACTTTTGTAATAGAAAAGTCAAATATCATTGACTAACAAAATCAAGCATCGGAACACTAAACGCCAGCTACAATGTCTGTGAGCTTCGTGTCAAATACCATGCAGCATGGACCCATGAATTTCTCGTGCTAATATCGAAAAATTACATCATCAGATATTTTATTGAGTCTCCTTAGCCTTTAAGAGTGTGGAACGTACACCAGCATCCTGACATCTCTCCACTCTTCCTTATTGATCGTGGCGAATTAAACTGTTTCTCCATTCCTGGAAACATCAAGTCAATGGGCAAAATCAAGAGACACACAGAAATAAAATTTCTCGCAGAAATATCATGGAAGAAACTTTTGAAAGAAGAGTGGTACGGAAGAACAATTTTCTAGAAAACGTCTGAACAAAATTCAAAACCAAATTGAAATGACCGTCTGCAAAAGAAAGAGGAAGAAGCTTTGGGGTGTTATTTAATTGAAATATGTTTGTGACACGAAGTGACAAATTAAACATGATGAAAATTAACAAGATGGGCTTGAAAAACAAGTAAACAACGTTTTGTATCTGACGTGCATGGAAAGTCAAAATTATGGAATACATGTACAGGTTGCTGAATTTGGGGTGTACGGAGACTGCGGTGGGTGGGAGCCTCCTAATTTTCACTTGTAAAATACTTGTTTAGGATGACTTACCATCACAAAATTGTGTTTCTACATCAAAACGATTACAGTATCATGTTATTTCTATCGCGCAGATTATGTTATTCACCATTATGGATTTATTCGTCGAAAATAGTTCGTCTTATTCTTATACAAGTGTGTACCAAACAGCAATGGAAATTCGAAGTTGTAATATCCTTCAAGTTTTTTTTTTGCCGTAGCCGGAGTTCTAGGAATTTTTTCTGTTACATTCCTGAAAAATATTATTTATTTTTTACCGCACGTTAGTAATTCATAAATACTTCCATTACACTAATTGTTTAAGACAAATCAAGGGACAGCGGGGAAGATAAATTGAAAGTTTCACGTTAGGATTTGAGGTTCTTATCCGAACATTTTGTACGGATCTCATATCGTGGTTATTTATACCATGCAACCATATATTTAATATTACTAAAACACACAGATTGACACAGAGGTGCGTCTTCGTATGTACATTTCAAATGAGTCTGTTACCGGTTACCTAAACGGATTGGGAATACCGATCGGAGTATTAATTTTTTGTTTCAATTTTGAACAAAGTGATTCTTTGTTAGAATTAAAACAATTTATTTGGAAAACAGAAATAACAATATTATGCCCTGAACTCAAATAAGTTCTATTTTCAAAAATGATTATTCCATAAGCGAGCTTTATTCACCCAATCTTCCTTTTATTAGAACGTCCGCGACCTCACACATTCAGACAGCAAACATAAACACAAATCATAGCATGATTACCGTATTTACTACAGGAAGATATTTTAAATAGACTACAGTCTCCTCACTTTTGCCCTAACATTCTGTACAAATATCTGAAGGTAAGCGCAGAGAAAACTAGGAAAATCCTAGATTAAAGTTCATAGTTCATGCTGAGAATCCGAATAGATATGTTTTCTACACCAGTGACACAACTATTTCAGTACTAACTCAATTGTGACATTTTAACAAATTACCTTACTAAAACCTTATTTTCCCTTTGTAATACGCAAAAAGATGATTTTCTCATGTGAAAGTGTACAGCCCTGTAACGTATGGTATAAGGTTTAAGCTATCGCAATGTCGAGGAGCTTGATATCTAGTTTAAAGTGGTTTTGTGTTTTTTACAGACCGTAAATTGATAAGCGTAACAATTACTCGTACAGTAGCTGTGTGTGGAGGGCGCACCCCATATCTGGGCCTCAAGTAACAGACGTCAGCTGAAATAACATTTTTCGACGTCAGTTTCCCTCTTCAGCAAACGACAGACTGTACATGCAAAACGTTTTTCCTTTGTATTGAAAATGCAAGTAATTTGGTACACAGAAAAATTTTTCATCTGCATTGAATTCGTAATAAGTATAATGAGATGATTATTACTATTATCGAATTTCTCATTTCTCAGCTTTGACTGGGAAATATTCACCTATCCTGGGATGTAGTAATCAACAGGATTAGGCTCGTTGGTCTTATTTGTAGTTTAAAAAGTTTCTTACAATTGAACATGTGCCAAGAATTACAGATTTTTTGCAGTTGTATATATGTATTCGGGCGCAAGTTAAGTCTTGTTAGACTTTGTGATAGTGACTTTGGAATTACTCTCGTATATGATATTACTATCGGGATGACTTGTGCTGCCTTTCGATTCCACATAACACATATTTCAATTGCCAGTTCTTTGTACTTGTTTTGTTTGTCGGTTATTGTTTTGACGACATTATGTGTATTGGGGACAGCTATGTCTATCAGAAAGGTGTTCTTTGTTTTCTTATTAATAAAAGGTATTTCAGGTCGATTAAAAGTATTGTTTTGTCCGTAAGAATGCTGCGATTCCAGTACACCCTGAAATTTTCATTCTCCAATACATTGGCTTGTGTGTACTTATAATATGGACTTTTATCGTCAATCAATTCGGCTGCTTATTATTATTATTATTATTAGTATTATTGGAACAGTCAAAACAATAAGAGTGATCCACCCGCAGAACGCACGTGAAAGGAAATAAATGCATAGAAATTTTGGTTTTAAAATCAGACGGAAATGTATATCTTTTGGAGACTTAAGCATAGAATGCGGTATAGTGTAAAGGATCGTGGGAGAATGTGGAAACGATTTATTTGACTCAAAACCTATATTAGAATGCCAGTAAGTGAGTGAGTGATTGAGTGAGTGAGTGAGTGAGTTAGTCAATAGGTAGCTTCAAAGATATTACGAATTTTCCTGCAAACTTAAAAATTTTAAACGTAGAATATTGATTATATGGAAAACGACGAAAGCATTATTTGAAAAACGTAGCTTATGAAACATTTGTACTTGACAGATATTACAAAGTGACTCAGGTTTCGATCAATCTTATTCCCTCAGCCACCCTCCTAATATCATCAGACACCCATCGATCTCGTGGCTGGCCCCTCCGGGCAGTCGCCACGTGCTGCAGTTCTAATTAGCGTTACGTTCAGCTCCGCACTGATCACACCGCTACGCTGTCTGCACCACATGATCTTATAATATATTTTGATCTGAGTGGATGATACATTAATAGCTCTCTTTCAAATTGTGCGGTGTCCATCTCGGCCGCTACACTACATCTTCTTAAAATTCTCGTGGTTTTCTTCTGGTGTTTCAAGAAAATGTTGGCATATCATCCTAACTTAGGCCAGATCGCTTCTTTCGACAGCATTTATTAGCCATCACACTATTAGAAGCTGCGTACTCTATACAATGGCAGTGTTGCAAAATAGATCTCCAAGATATACATTTTTTTAAACTCATAAAACCGAAAGCCGAGGAGGTAAACTTGGAACGACTTATTCGTATTTGTGCGTTCCGGGTTAAAATTTCTACCGGAAATGGCCTACCATGAGTTTTAGAAATTTTACTCCGATATATCAATAATCTGGCGATCTGGCCATGCAAATTAGGCAGCGACGACCTTACCCTGTCATGTTGTTCCCACGTTATTTTTCACTAATCATTTTGCAATTCAATTTTATATATTCCCAAGAATTGAAGACGTCGTTAAATGGCCCTATAAGTTAATAACGTACATTTGCATTGAATTATGGCAGATAATCTACATTAAATTAATAAGAAGAATGAAGGAAAATGTAATTTTTTTACACTTAATAAAATGTAAACTGTCTTGATTTAAATATACATTCTTCATTAACATCCGTTGACAACATTGAAAAGACATTACAATGTTGATGTTTTTTTTTTTACCTTAAGGTCGATTTAAAGTTCATAAACGCAAGTCCATCTATCTTTCACTTAAAGAAACTGTCTTACACGAAATTCATTTAAGATATGAATGATCGCTTCTTGTCAAAAATAAATGTAAAATTTTTCATTGCTCGTGACAGACGATGGAAAATAATATAAGACGAATGATCCTCAAAAAAAATCTTCTATATACTTAACTTCTACAACAATTTGAAGTTTTAGTTTGAAATATACTATCTAAATAATCAATCTATCGAAAGATTGAATGATCGACCTCTCAATCAATCAATAAATCAATCGGATTTCAAGAACACTAAGTTGTAAGGCTGAGTAAAAATTCCTTCCACCTCCCATGAAACGGAAGCACTGCTACTGTCCCGACAACAGCCGGTCAACAGATGTCCTGAGAGAGTGCAATTGCTTACGAGTTTTTTTATTTTATTGCAATAAACCATCTTTATATAATGCTACTCGTCACCAATCTCGGCAACTGACTGGACGAACTGAAGAAGACTACGATAAACCACAGCCAGTGTAGTAGCTTAGTCGTTCCGTGTCATTGTAATCCAGCGCAAGGGATTGTGTTTTACTTTTAAGTCTCATTTTAATATTATCTTCCCATCCACATCTACGCCATGTTTCTATATTTTCTCCAAAATATGTGATATATATCGCCCATTTCTTCCTTTAATTTGGTCGTCCTACAAATATCCTATTTCGTCAACAGTACACAAAGAGGTTCTGTCTTATTTTGTCAAGTTGGCTGCTTGTGCCTCAGACACACTTAGACGTCGTCCACCCACAAACAGGACGTGTATCCCTTGTCAGGTGTCAGTTGTCAGTTTTATTGTAGCTCTTCTGACGTAAGTGAAGACTGTTACCTCCATTCGCTTCTTCAGAGAGAATGGTCAAAATATATTTATTCTGGTCACGTAAAAGACCTCTCTTAAAGAGCAAGCGTTTTAAAGCAGAAAAATACATAGTTGTCCTAAGTTTTAAATGTAAGATTCTCAAGATAATGGCTAGAGATATTACGATATTTTGGTGCATTGCGTCGCGTATGTTGGTGCAGTAATTCCAGATATTCGAGAAAAATTTGCTTATACCATCTTCAGATTGAAATTACTCTGAAAAGAGGGGAATGTTCCTTCCAAACGCTGATACGTAGAAAAACACAACTTCACATACCTGAACGCCACAGACGTTGGTGTTTTTCCTACACATAGTGTACAGGATGATAAGAAGAAAGGATATGTGTCATTTTCAGACTTTTTTTATTGATCGATTCTTAGATTCATTAACGTCACCGTTGCAACCGCAGGAATTTCACAGATTCGAAAAAGATAGCACTGTGGTATTAAGTGGCGAGTATGTAAGGATTTGCTACTTCGGTCCGTATAGTGACTAGCTACGGACTGGTGGATCGGAGAATCGAGCTTATTTGCCAGGCCGTGACGCAGATTTCTCTTCGCCATTGTGTTCAGTAGGCTTTGAAGTCTGTACAATGGGCATCGTGGATCCTAACAAAAGGTATAAAGCGGTCCGGGCGTAAACCTACAGAATCGTATCCATCATACGAAGTTTAAAAAAGACTGAACCACATTTCCACACACCCATAAGTTATTTCTGACGTATTTTTCAGTTAAGGAAATAAAGGGAATATTTACCTCTTTACACAAGGATCTGGAAGGTGGTGGTATTGACTCAGAGTTCCGTTTTAAAGAACTGCATCTATACTGAACTGACGGGAGCAGGAAGTGTCGAAAATTCTCTTTCAGCATAGCCGCAAATCCCGCCGAGGTTCGAAAGCGTTAACTCGCAAAACCACTACACGCTCTACACCAATTACAGCAACTACAACACCACACCACCACTTCAGCAGCAACATCACTACAACAGTTACTCCACCACACAATCTGCAACAATTATACCAGCTACACCACTACAACAGCTACCACCAGCTACACCAGCCACACCAGGTCAACCTCTAAACTTACACTAGTTCATCCGCTACACCAGCTACACCAGTTACTAACCAAACTACCCTACCTCAACCACTACACCAACTACATCTGCTTGACTACTATACTAAATACACCAACTCAACCGCTACGCCAGCCAGGTCGGCGTTAATCCACTGTTAAAATGAGTTCTTTGAAGAATATAATATATGTATATTTTTGAAAGAAAATAGTCTACTTTGTTCTTTTTTTTAACAAGGGATTTCGTTTTCTTTTCTGTCTTTGCCGTTGCTGTAGGTGCCGCGGTAAAGTCGAAGATGTCCCTTCCCCTATCCCCCCTGTAAAAGTTTCCTGACAGTTTGCTGTATACATTGCAGAGAAAACTTCTTGGACAGGTAAGCAACTTATGGTACGAAAACTTCCTTCACAGTCATTAAAACTTCCTTATTTCCGTACATTTGCAAGCTGAGGGGAGAGCAGCAACCACTTTAAACTTGAGGGTGGTGGCAATCACCTACCGAAAGAAATAACGAAGTTTTAGTATATTTTCTTACAAATCTGTTACCAGAATCCAGCGAAAATATTGTCTTCCAGATAGCTTCTTTTGTCGTGGAGTTAACTGTACCAACTCAGTACCTCATTACTTGCTCCACCTGCTGTTAATACATATTTAACACAAATATCATATAACGAAAAGCACATACAGACACCCTGGCAAGTACTTTATCTAAGATATTACAATACGGAAACTAAGTCTAAACCTATTATTTTCTATTCTGTCCTTCTGTGCCCTTATTAAAAGTTCTTTTGAATAGGAAGACAAGAAAGCAGTTGGAAACGACAATGAAAACTCTACTGCGATTGGTATACCAATACTGGCTACTACGAAACAAAGTTCATTCGTTCCTCTAAATAGCAGAATCATGTGCTTATAAGAATGCTTACTCCGTCGGCTTGGCGGTGGTTATTAATTTCCATAGATATGAAAAGAACATCTCAGTTATGAGAGGACGGCCAAATTGCCACAATGAACATTACTGGAATGTATATTTTGGTCGGTATTGTTTTGCGTACCTTTGCTAGAAAGGAAATATTTCTAGATGACATAATTGTATAGTACTGTATTTTCATAATGCTACAAGATAACAGCTAGAATTTCCGTGAGATATCTTCAGAGTCACAACGCACAAGGGTGTTTCAACGGCCAATTACCTATGGAAACTATTACCAGAAGTGGAATTTGTCAATATTTCCATTGAACGTCTAAAAAACTTTGGGGTGTATAAGAGTATATTTCGAATTAAATATTTCAAGTTGTTGGGGTTAGTAATTTTGAAAGAAGTTTACTTTTTATATGTAATGAATACTTCAAAGTGGTGCTGTAAACGTCTTGGCCAGTTTGTAGGATGGGGCAATTTTAAAATTAACAACTGGTCGGATAGGTGTGTTTTCTTTGTGAATTTTAATTAGACCTCTCAGATTTGGAGGTTCGGGATTTAAGTTGACGAATTTCCCTCCGTTTTCAGTTCCTGTTAATACCTTATATTCTTTTTGTGTATTCCTAAGCTCCTTTTGGGATCTAGTTGTAATATTGTAGTCGGATAAGTCTGTTCCGCTTTTCGAAATGAATTCTAACACTTTGAATACTTCAAATACAGATGAAATATTTTCTCAGTAGACCGCATTAATAATGCTCGTAAAGGCCAAAATTTTCCGCTGAAATTTCGTCATGCTTTATTCTATGAATTAATTAATGATATCGGTGGTACTCTATTTGAAGCCGGTTGTAGAGATTTTGGTAATTTCGGCTCACACCGTCTTTCATTCTGGTATTAAGCAAATTTAATGCCTTCTTGTCCAAGAATCTCGACATTTTGGCGTACAAGGGAACGACTGTTTAACTCCACTCAATTTATTCTTGGCACTAAATGATGTGTAATCAACCTCACCTTCCGGCGGATTTTACGTCTTGGTAAAGGGTCTACATTTCCACATTATACGAGTCTTTGCGGATCCCAGTGGTGTTTTGGGAATGAATGCGGGAAACGTTCGTGTTCTTGCTCGTAATTGAAAATCAGTTTTCCAGCACCTAACACAGAAAATACATAAAATGTAGTGCAATTTCAATAGTCTGTTTTCATTTGGACAATGAATGTTGTTTTCGCAATATAAATTGACTTTCGTAGCTGTTTTGCTTACCCGGGATTTAGCTGGAAAATGAATTTTCGTTTTTTAAATATTGCGTCTACAGTGCATAGAATAAAAGTCAATTCATAAAACCAACCTTACATGCACTAGAATATATATAAAAAACAGACGCACAAAATTTTCTTTTGCATGTTTTGGCCCTACGTGTTTACCATAATCAAGAAGCCTTTACAGTATTTAAAGTAAGGTTTTCGAAACTGTTCGTTGTGCACCCCACAGTCACACACTTGCACACGTATTAAAATTTCAATTTAAAAGCAGGAGAATCCGCCCATAAAAGTTTACAATGAAAAAACAATAGCGGAAATGCTTCTTCGCGCTCCATGTAGGCTGTGACTGGGACTACTACAATCTTCGCTAGATGATTTGCAATCGTACAGGGACCACTTCGAAACCAAAATAAGGGCAAATTTCTGGTAGTATTGTGCGTGTGCAATGTATACTGAGTAGTACCAGCGCTTTGCTCATATTTTGGTTTTGAGGTGGCCCATCTCCGCTTTTGTTTCAACATTTGAACATTTTACATGTGGATTCTCTGTGTTTTAATTGTAATTTTAGTACATGTGCAAGTGTGTAACTGTGGAGCGTAAAACGAACAGTTTCGAAAGCATTACTTTAACCACTGTAAATTTTTAACTTGTGAAGTATCTATCTGTGTTGATATCCACCACGTCAAAAGGAAGAAGCTTTCTTGTAAAGACGATAATTCTATCTAGCTACAAATTAAAATATTTAAAAGGAACAGTGACTGCACTGTTTAGAGTTAGAGTGAGTTAGATAAACTGTTACACCCAGCTTGTCTTTCTTCAGATATTTTCACGTGTCATCCGAAGAGGAACAGGATCTGCTGCTCACACAGTACCATTCAACACGGACATACTGAACACAGTAAGGTACTGTCTTCCAACATGCGATAGCTTTGTGACTGCACTAATATAATCTTGCTTGCTGAAGTTACGTAGCCAAGTTCCGACAGCTTACAACCGGGGACTTAGAGCGCCTCTTGTAATCAGTATCCACCTTCAGAAACAATCAAGCGAGGCGGCGGTCTCTCAATCCCCGGCCTGCACCACCTTGTTCAGAGGTGAGTAACTGACACCTCCACCTGTCACTTTCCACTGTTTCTGCTACACCTAAACCTAAGCCCTTGAGTTTCGTTTGTTTATTCGTCACCACACTCAAACTGCGTCTGAGACATAGATTTTCATATCAAATAGTACCAGAGGATCCGTTCTCGTAGATAAAGCGGCCGCAGCCTGAGTCTTCCACTTGTTTTCAATCTACTGCCGAGATAACTGAGGTATAAGGCTTCACTTCCACTTGCCGTACACAGTATCAAGACATGGCACCTATAATCGTGCCAGAAATCGCCCGGTTTTCACCGCTGGGACCCGAGTTTGACACCGAGCCATGCTCTTCTGTCTACCTCGGTTTACAATGGCAATTTTCATTCCACCAAGCTCCATATTCAGACATCTATCAAACAGGGAGATGTGGTCCGTAGAATTCGCAGCACCACACTAAGAATGTCGACGGAAACTTCATGCGTGTAACGAACTGTGGAACCGAGTTGATTGAACATTTTCTTATTAAACTTAATCATAAGGTATATTTATAAGTTAATTGCACATGTACATATAATTTCTACAAACATAAGATGATACCGTAACCTAGACATAGCATATGATAGCAGAACCCATGTACCCACACCACCCATCCTACATAACACATGTGAGACCTCGTGACCACCTCACCTCTTACCTCCCCACTGTATACAACCCACATAATTCGAGTATAGCTGCTTACTAAGTTTTTTCATTTCTCAACCTGAAGATGGCCAATGTCAAGTGCCAAAACATGTAGTTGTTCTTTATGTAATAAATTCTATACATATATCTACCATCAAATAAATTTGTGTTAGACAAGTACATACACTCCAAACTAGCTTATTAAAATTATTTTTCAGATTTGTAGGCCTCTTAATGTCCTGCTGCTTGTCAACTTCAATTTTATCATTATTCTAACGTTTCAATACCTGAAATACTAATAGAGTAGGGCAATATTTTAAAGCCTAATCCAAATATTTGTAAGAAAGTGACAGTTTATTCTGGAGGAGCTGAGGTTCTGAACTTTGTCCTTCATTTTACATCTATCAGCGGCGGTTAATTTCAAACAGTAGTTACATTGGACAGACACAAAACACGCTTTGGTTTATTAATTAGTTATTTAGAAACGCTTCATCGACAACTGTGTTTGTGTAGCACCGATAAAACGGAGTGGTTTGAGTGAAAAAGGATATTATGTTGTGGAACCAACCAACGTATACTAAATGAAACATGTGGAGATGAGAGGGGAAGATCATTTAACGACCCTCTCACTTACTAAGAGAGCATGGCGTTGGTAGTATGTGAAACATGGGTATCAAGACTGTTGGAAAGATACTAGTAGGGTAAAATCGAGTGCTCAGAAAGGCCTGCAATACAACACCCACATGAACTGGTTTGGAATTGGAGCCGGGCAACTGTGGTTGAGAGACCGGCAACTAATCGCCGAACCATGCCGGGCAGGGGTTCGAACGGAGTACATCACGCATGAGGTGAACTGAAAATATGGGAAAACTTACATGTAATCAGTTTAAAGTTCATATTTACAACTTTTCCTTTTGTCCTGAGCCGCATTACTTACTGCATTCAACCTCTCTTTATGACTGGGTGTTTCTACTGTCTGCGTTACCCTGTGGCTTGTTACCGTCTGCAGCCCGGCAGCCACTTTGCTTGCATGGCTGTCTCTGCTGACCCAGCTAACTTCACCTTTTCAACCCATTCCGCTAGAGATTGAAAGTACAGTTGTATAAGAAAAACCTGCACCAGAACAGCTCTTTGGAAGTTTACTGCAGTTACGAATACCAAAACCAATTTTTCCAATTGTAGTGTTGCTAACATACATGAAAGGAATATACCAGTTGAGACAACTTATTGTATTTTACAAGATGTACTACAAGAATCAGTGTGCGAAAGTATGGACTGAACCTATTTTGTTCAAAATAAATGCACAGAAGGGATCTATTTAATTCGGCACGAGTCTGTAGGTTTCAAAAGGGGGTGGGGGGGAATGACTATTAAGCTACAATTAGCTTCTTGAAAAGAAACCTTTTTAACGCGCGTTAGAACTCAATGAAACATTCGACGTGGAGACAGACGTGAGAGGCAGCAGCTGTAATGCGGGGTGAATCGTACGTTGCGAGAGGCAATGGGATCCCAGTGGATTATCCAGTACCTGTTTATTGAAACGATACACGTATGCAACCAATTCCTTACGCTCCGAATATTTCCTGAGGGTATCATACCTTTCTGAAGTTAGATCTAGGGTCGGATAAATCTATAAGATTTAGTGTACTCTTTTCTCTTCAGAATGGTAGGTTACATTCCGTGTCACCATGGAAACACGCTACAAAGGCGGTCGGTGCATTTAATACAAAATTGCCTTAACACCAGCGGGCAGTAAAAAGAAATCGACTACATGAGTTCAGTAGCATGCTACTGACAAGTATTATTAATATCAACGGTCTGTTCACTGTTTAATATTAGGAGGAATTAATGCATCAACTTTCATATTGTTACAGTATTGTATTCCATATTTTGCAGGGTGCTTGGCGATGGACCATCTACGACCAACTACGAGCTGAGGAAAAAAGCAAACTGTAGCAAAGTACTACCGCAGTTTATGTCAAAGACTGGCCGTACAGAATATGGCGACTTCTCAGGACACTAGGGATCTGAGTTGTGTTAATCTGACCATTACTTGTCTTTTCCGTGTTTAGCCCCCAATGATACATACTGTGTTTTAATATATAATTTCAGTAAGCCGATTAGGTTTGTCTATAGTCAGCGTTCCAGATTTACATCTGAGGATACCTGTTCGTAACTGTAAAAGATTATCGACTTTCCTCCCGGTTTTACTAATTGTTTTTGACAAACTGTAACGTAGTACATTCAGGTAGATAGCGGTTTTTTATTTTTTGGAACACTGTAACGGATTTTCGGTTTAGAAACAAGATGGGGCATAACGTGCACAGCTAGGTGACTGCTAGCTTCTTAAGAAGGACTTTATTTATGGAGTTCTTATTAGGCAGGGTTTTAGATTAATCTCGTTCCGTCTTAGAGAGGTTTTGCTGTATTTCAGTAGAGAGTAATCGAAAGAAATATTCACCCTGGCAAAATATATCGCTCCCCTTGCCCGTTAGTCGCGTAGAGACCAGACGTAATTTCATGTGTCATGCGCAGTAACTATCGCATGTGTTTTTTTTTTATTACTCGCAGAACTGACACGCATTGTTTCTCTAAACATCTTTAACAGATTGGTTTTTATAGTGCACATGAGCTCTGGAGGGGCACCCGGTGGCGCAGCTGGCGGACGCACTATTAGCCTAAGGTCGATGGTTCGATTCCCAATGATGTCACTGGAATTGACATAATTCTTTCGGCCACACTATGGTCCTAGGGTCGACTAAACCTCGAAAACAAATGAGTACTACGAATATTTCCTAGGGGATAAAGGCGGCCGGTGTGTAAGGCTGAAACCCTTACCACCTTCATGTGCCCATTGTCAAGAAATCTGGGAGCCTTAAACTCCTGGAACTCTTGGGACCCGTCCAAGCCTGTAGAGGGATTGTTTTACCTTACTTTTATATGAACTGTGGTTTCTGTGATACAAAAATTGAGAGTTTGTAAGAAATTACGTGAATGGCCGTGTTCAAAGGGCTAAAGTGTTGTAGTCTTTGTTTCTAATCCAGCAGATATCATGGATGTGTGCCCATCATCCTAAACAAATGACCCACTTGGGCAGCTCTGTTGCTACTGCACCTACCAAAAGACAATACATGTAAAAAAACGTTTAGGATAATCAGGATAAGGGGTCGAAAACAAAACTGGCACTCCTACTCCACAAACCAATGACATGCTGCCACTGCTGATTATGTGCATATGATTTTGGATTTGTTCGACATAAATTTAATCGGATTACGCTCAACTAAATTTCATGCTTGTATTAGTAAATTATAGTATTAGGTAACATTATCCCTATGAAGTCGTCAAATCCATTGGAATTTGCATCGACTAAACCTGTTATTTATGGCAATTAGTTTGAAGCACTTGTAGGCTGTTTTCGTCATCTGTCATTGTCAAATGGGGACCAAACTCTATGATATTACGAATTCAAGTTAAATAAATAATATTATATTTATAATGATACTTTGTTATTATAATCAGGTAATCAACACTAATTTACATTTAAAAAATCAAACGTAATGTGGAAGGTTGATTATGACAGCAGGGTGACAATTTAAAAACTAAAATATTCTAATAATTGTAGTCAGTCTTATTGAAACTGTATTTAATGGCAACACGAAACAATACACACACACAGTATTGTTGTTAACGAATAATGAAATAACGGGTCTTGTGCCTGAAACTAGGGTGTAAGAAATAATATATAATGAAGTAAGGTCTTCGCTCTTCTGGGATGTTACGCAACGTCTACTGTTGGTTAGATTCCGACGTTTCGGGGTAACCTATTGTTCCATCTTCAACTACCCGGGTTTATCTCAGTCTTCCTTTCTGCACCTCTCCTGAATTCCCTCACGTCCTAATGCCACTTCACCCTGTAGCACCCACTTCCCTCAATGACCGGACTGCTGTCCTTCTCTTCACTTGTCTGTCACCCCACGCCCATGTGGTTCGCTTGCCTGCTAAGTCCTCATCCCTCTGTTTTCTTTCATTTTCTTATTCTTGTTATTTAATCTTTATTCTTCCTCTCTAGTCTCTTAGGTCTCCCTTTCCTTACCTCTTCTCTTCTCACTCGACTTACTTGCTGCTTCACGCTCCAGCTCTCTTTCATCCCAGAGCCCCTCCGGCAGACCTCCTTCCTCTCCTGGCCTCTCCACCGGCACAAAGCAGCTCTCCTACCTTCTTACTGTTTCCGCCTTCCGTATACATTTTTTATTCTTCTTTGTAATCTGATCTTACCCTAGCCACATTTCTTCTAAGCTTCATAACTGCAATTGGATCATATCACTGTCTCTGAGGTCCAGTCACCGCCCACACCATTCCTTAATAACAGTACTTATCCAGCTCTTCCCAACATCCTTCTTGGGCCTCTTGATTCTTGAAGACGGGACGGATAGTCTGGCCCGAAACGTCGGTAACTAACTACCAGTCAGCGTTGCATAACGTTACAGAAGAGCGGAAGCCTTAAATAACGCATAAACATAATCTTCAACGTGAGACACATATTCTACAAGCGATACAGACATGGGATGGTACAAGTAATCACAGTGTTGTGAAAAGACAGTAATACTAACACGGTACACATTTCATAGGATGTTTATTTACGATCAAAAATATTTCGGCTTAACAGCCATCCGTAGGTGTCATAGTAACACTACTGGAGAGTTCAAAGATCGTTAGTTCTTGGGTGTTAAGTAAAACACAAATTATGAATATGATCCGACATTAAAACCCGATGGCGATTAATACAGAATAATACAAAATGGCACATGTTAATCAGTTTAGATAACTGACTCAAGGTATTGATCTTACAGATCGCACCATACAGCGTCGTCTGTGTACGTCTACGTCACATGTATGTATGTATGGTATGTTTGTACATATGTATGTATGTATTATGTGTATATGTATGTATGTATTTATGTACGTATAATTAGCATGTATATATAAATGTAGGTATGTATGGTATATTTGTATGTATGTATGTATGTATGTATTATGTATGTATGTAATATGTATATATGTAAGTGTGCAGGGGTTCTACATATGCAAAGTGGACGTCTCTGTATATGTATTTTACCGTATAAAACACAATATATGTATATCAACGTATTGAAGAAATATCATTTACATCAGGGCTACATGTTTCGGCCGTAAAACAGCCATCATCAGGCAACTTCTGTGTGTCGCAACAGACAAATCAAGCTTAGGTCGCCTCACTCTTGAGCTTTCAAGACCACGCACACAAAAAAAAACAGTCGGTAGGACTCTTCTGAACAAGTGATCGACTCGCCGCAGAGGCTGCTACCTACACAACATACAACAAACACAAGAGACGACACATCTATGCCTTCAGCAGGATATGAAATAAGAATGTCAGCATAAGAGCGGCTGCAGATCTGCGCCTTACACCGCACGGCTCAATGGATCCTTTCTGGTTTTACTGTTTCTTTGTACTGTAAACACAATAGCAATGTGTTATAAGTTTGACACTGTTTTAGTTCAATTGAATTTTAATTGTTATCAGAAATAAATAAATCGCTTAACAAACAATTAATGGATAGATCTGCGTGAGGCCAGTAAAATGCGTAAAAATTTAGATAGTGCAGTTACAAAATACGTTGTTCGAGCGAGAATTACAACCTACAGCCTTGAATCCTTTCAGTTTTCCTGTTAGGTATAAGCTATATGCTCTGCCAATACTTTAGGAGGCTCCGAGTTTTACTGACACAGTGACTCAGGGGTTTCATGCGATTCTCAGGAGTAAGTAAAGTTCACTTCCTTAAATTTGATTGGCAACGGATCTTCGTAATGGAGAAGATGTTTTTTTTCTGGGAAGTAAGGATTTAATTTTAAAATATTTTTTATGTAAGATGTTATGTTTCAAATAGAATGGATACACGTGGCTCACTTCCTTGTGCAGCACAAATATTTTCCAAAGTCATTCTTTACGACTTTTCGTAAGTTGCTGGACGACGGTTTACTGACTAAAAAACTGTCGTTGGAGAGCCAGTCATACTACAGATATTACACTTTAAAAGAGAGAGAAATCGTCTTTTCTTTTATTTTGTTTAACAAATAACATATCGCAAAATGATAATTAAAAGCATTTGATTTTAATGAGATTTGCTCTTAATGTCACTCAGTAATAATTTTAAAACTAGGCAGTAATAGCAGATATGTACGTTATATTTAAACTTACTTAAAATAGGAAGTATACCGGAGTGATCATCATCACATTCCCTTAGCCGGTCTGCCTTTCGACCGGTCTATACCCTAGCTTTTTCCAAAGAGAATTCTCCACCGAGTGCGGTCTAGGTCTTCCAAATTCAAGAGTTTTCTTAAGGACGTCCAATGGCTGCTTACGTCTTTTTCCTCGCCTTCCCATCACTTCTGTCCTTTCCTCTATCTTTCCTTCAACACCGCATTTTGGAAGCTAGTTCCTACGCAATTTGTGACCAATCCAGTTAACCTTCCTTCTTTTTATTGTATGTAGGATATTCCTCTCCTTCTTGCCCCTACATAACACTTCTTCATTCCTCACAAGATCGGTCCAGCTGATCTTATCCATCCTTCTCCAGCATAACATTTAGAAACTTTCAAGGTATTTCTGATATACTTTCCTCCATTGTGCCCAAGTTTCTGCACCGTAAAAAGCTATGCTCTAAGTGTAGCACTTTCATAGTTTCTTCCTTAAATAGTGAATAGAGTCCTTTTCTTGTTGAGTGCTGTTTTTGCCACTGAAATGCTGGATTTAATTTCACGTGTAGGCTGAATCTTGCATTATCTGTTATGATGACAGCCAAATAGTTTAAATATTCCATATTCGCCAGTTGTTTTTTGATCTCTCATTAGTTTTTCTGAAGACGGTTGCTTTGAGATTCGCACTATCTTATTTTTCCATATCAATTTCCATGCTAGAGTGATAAGCAACAAAATTACATCTGTCGAACAATGTTTTCTCTTTTATCAGATTAAAAGATTTCTTCAATATCCGGCCAGTAATTTGAGAGACGAAGGAGCGGGCCTATAAACGAGACTACCTCATTGTGCGCTCATTTTGTTAATTTCGTGCTAACAACGCATAAAACTCAAAGTGATCTGTCTGAACAAAGCGGCAGAGCGTGAGTCATCTGCAAAGTATCGACAATTCCTGTGTAACCAAAACATCATAAATCATTCTCAGCGTCATTTCGGTACCAGCAGTACGGCGGTCTGGCAGATGCCTTGCTAAATTAGTCTGGCGGTGATAGCAGTCCGGGGTGGGAAGGCCTGGGGCAAGCGGCGTGCATGTACGGGGACGGTGAGTTTGTGAAAAAGAGGGCTTAATAAGAGCACGAGGAGGAAGAAGTAGTCCTGCGTGCTTACGGAGAACTGAGAGTGGCTATTCTAAATGTATGTATTTGTTGCAGCAAAATTAGACCTGAATAATATTAACTGCACGCAAAAATGTCGCAACATACACCGTGCAAACCACAAAACAATTTTTTTAATATATGAATAATCACGACATGGGGTTCATTCTAGAACTTAGGACTTGGTAAAAGCAGTGGTTAATTTCACCTTCCGCTTTGTGTACTACAGCAGAAAAGGCCTCGTATTTGATACTAGAGATGACACCAGCGCCTCTTCTTACGTGATGTTAAAGTGGAAACTCTCCCGTATGGAGAACTACACACAGGCTGGGCAGCCATTAAACTGTGAGCTTCTGGTCCCTATTTTGTAATCGGATATCCCGGATTCGAGCGACGGTCCAGAGGCCTCCTTTCGTGATTGTTACCTCACTTACTCCCCAGAAACTGTATTATAATTCCTTAAAGTATGACATGAAGGATTAAATATCCTTTTAATTAACCCTGATATGAGACACACTCCATACAACACAATGACACAATGTATTTAAAGACGTGAAATATCGTTTGAAAATCCTACGGAAAAGTTACACATTTCACATCCTCAGAAGCGGTTCCACACATAACGCATCGACTCATGTAAATTATAAGAAATCTTAATTTCACTAAACCTGGGCGATAAGTTTCATTTTCGTCAAAGGACGAAACTGAACTACCGGCTGCAAAAGATAAGGTTATTGATGCATCTATAAGTTCATTTCCTTAACTCCTACTAACAAACATTATTCCTGCATTATATGCACAGACACTCATGTGTACATTGTCCTGCGTTGTCAATAATGTGTGTAGAACAAAAGGGACATCAAAAGGGCTGCTGTGTTGCGAGTCTGCCAATCGATTTCATGGCGAACCTTTTTTCGTGTTGCATGTAGTCGGACCGTGTTGTGTCTCTGTTAGTTATGAAATGCTGGTCACAAAACAGGCGTGTTTTATTTTACTGTTCAGCATGTGTGAAGCTCATAAATGCTGATGAGTTTTAACTTATATTAAAAATGTTGTTGGCACTGTAGCGACAGTAATAATGGCGGCTGCGGAGACAACACGAGCTGAGTAGTTTGGCAGAGTGCTAACGCGCGCTACTAGTATTTAGGAAATACTAGGTTCGGCTTTCTTTCGGAAAAGAGGCTGTTGTGAATAGGGTGTTTGGTGTTTCAGTTAACACCCGCGAATATGACACGGACGTTGCGATGAGGTGGCTAGAAATCCTTGCTCATATTCTGGAAAAACCCGGATTTTGAATTTCGTCCAGGTGTTGTCTACCTGAGTTTCTTGTTTCTGTTGCTTGGTCCCCCAAGGAAAATACTTGCATAATGTGGCCCTTTTTTTTGTATACTTTCAGATTCATAACTTTCCAGCATTTTAGAAAACTGGGTAGAAAAACACGCCTGTCTATGAAAGTAAAATATAAACTGGCAAAGAAGATGATTCCGTACAGCATACTAAAATAGGACACGATCGAATTTTTCGACTTCTTTCTCCACTTTAGATTATAGAATCATCTTCCCCTCTCATTAAGCCGTAAAACATTCCAACATTTGATAGAGCGTAACACGTGAACAAGCAAACCATCTGATATTTCTCCTGTATCTACAGACGCAATAACAATATTTCATTTAGTATTGTTGTTATCCTAAGAATTTGATCGTCCATTTTCCATAGCCTTTTGACACGTTAAAATTTCTTCCGATAAATGGTGATATCAAACATAATTCCTCCCTTATTTTGGTTTGTAAGAAATTTACTTGCTCCACTGGTCAAGTGCTACTCACAGATGTACGTATCAAACTGAGACGCAGGGTATCACGTTGTGCTGACTGGTAAGGACCATGGCGCATCTCAGGAGCCGTAATGGATAGATATGGAGCAAAATCGAAGAAATTCTCAGGGATGTCTGCTCACGTGTCACGTCTTTCTCTAGGAATTAACTTATTAAAGCCTACTGGTTATGTGATGAACCAACCGATTTAACATTCAAAAATTTTACATTCTGCCACACTGTATTTGTGTGTTTTGTAATTATCTCAGAACAAATAGCAACTTTTGCCCCATATAACACCAAATGATTCCTTTTCATAACCGAGATGAAACGTGTTCGCTGCGCGGTAGGACCTGGGTCTTTAAATAAAGGAACCTGCCCTTCGTCTTTAAGTGGCTATCCAGGTTTAAACCCAAATCTGTGTGATGAATAACCTGTGCCTAACCGACCTGCCGTCTTTCTTAATGACGTTGCAACACTGTGCAATGTCTTCATTTTCCCTGAAGTAGCCTGCGTAACTGACGGAAAGTGCGGTTCAAATGGCTGTGCATGACAATATCCCCAAAATATGTCCACAGTATTCCCACAATATGCCCACAAATGCCCATAATATTCTCACAATATGCCCACAATATGCCACGATATGCCCACAATATGCCCACAATGTGCTGCCTGTCATACTTATTTTGTAAACAGTGTTCAAATGTGTGGAAGTAAGGTCATTCAGCACTTAGGGTTCTCAGGATTGTGACAACAAATGTCCAGTTTTCAGGGACCGAACTTCTGGCCGTGGGGTTGAAATTGACTCGTGCTTTGAAAGTACGCGTTCTTCTTCTTCTTCTTCTTTTTCTCCTTCTCATACTTAGACACAGGAACAAGAGGAAAGGACAATGCTCTGCGAGCGAGCCAATGGAAGCGAATCGACCAGGAAGAGTAGGAGGGGCCAACACAATTAGGGAAGAGACTGGGGAAAAAAAGTGTCGAGGAAGAAAAGAAGCAAAGAATGTAAAGGGGGGGGGGAGTAGAATGATGCATCGTCAAATAATCCAGCAGGAGATCCGGAAAGAAAAAGTCGTGGAAAAAGTATGTTCACGGAAAGTAAGAGTTGGAGGGAGGTGAGCTGAGGCATGGCTCATTGTGTATGCCGAGTCCGAATGCTCAGCTGTATACCTACAGGGGTCTCGCACATCCAACAAGTCACTTCGAGCATTATTTCTTGCTTTACATATATTCAAGCCATAACCCGCCTAGTACAGACGCTGTACAAGTTAAGGAATTGCAAGTTATCGAATTTCAATCTCATTCTTCTCTTTTTCTCCAAAAAGTAATAAAATTGAAAGAGAAACATTTTTATAACGCTCTGAACGTTTCCTTGCGGAAATGAAAGCGCAATGAAAGGTAAGTGTTGGAAGAATACTGCTGGGCGATAACACAGGAGAGGGGCAGTCATGCTGCGGCCGATCATGTTCCTGTGTGTTTGAGTTTGGATTTAAACTGAACTTTCTTTAATATACATATATATATTTTGATCACAGGTGTACTAAATTCCGACCTGCACAAAATTAGACTTGTGCCCGACCTTCCGGAACGTAACTGTTGTTTATGGTCAGGAGTGTCTAATTACCGGTATTGGGTCCTGATTATCATCGATTAGCCGGCTAGTGAAGGATCGCTTGGGGCATACACTCGGTTTCTAGTTCGGCCGAACACTGACCCCTGGCTCTAGGTTTTCGTGGTTTTCCTTAATTTTTCCAGGCAAATGACGTGATACTGCTGCTGATTCAGCGAAAAACGCTTTACACTTCCTTACCATCCCATTATCCACTTTTCACGATAAAATTCAATTAATCAGTTTAAGAAACCGACAACGTTCCAACAAGGCAAATTTGTCAATCTACATTTCATGATGGGATTAGGGCGAGTAGATTTATTGATCCACTCATTATTAACCACAGCACTAATTATACACGGTAATGTGGATAACGATCTTTAATACTGTGTGCTGTTTATGAGGGTTTTCTTATTTTGTTAAGCCAACAGAGACAAATTTCCCTGAAGTATATCATTTTAACCTCTGTCACAGCTCTCTTCAGTCAAACATATAAAATTATCCTTTCATCTAATCCAACTCTAAGCAATGTATGAAGGTGACACACTGATCACCTATAGAGAAATAATCACCCCACTGCCAACCACTTTCTAATAGAAGATTTCAGGTTCCTGCCATGATAAATAACGAAGACGGGCAGCAAACAAAATTGAGAGCTGGGACCATTATGACATTTCACTTTATTGAACTTGTGTGTTTACATAAAAATTGAGAATCTTTATTTATATGGAGTGCTGAGAATATTATAAAATGACACACTTCTATCAAAATTATTTCTTCCAATTGCATCCAGATTTTATCTTTCCACGCAAAAATCGTACGGTAATGTGAAACACAGAAATTTACTACTACTACTGCTGCTGCTACTACTACTACTACTACTGCTGTTGCTACTACTACTACTACTGCTACTACTACTTCTACTACTA
>Ga0131853_10004502_pt1 | contig 24963 bp, 11 predicted proteins | sample TergutLab28metaG_FD_92764 | JGI IMG/M metagenome (GOLD analysis project Ga0131853, IMG submission 92764) | Labiotermes labralis P1 segment gut microbial communities from Petit-Saut dam, French Guiana - Lab288 P1 (version 2) (version 2) | ecosystem: Host-associated > Arthropoda: Insects >...
GTCATAACTCCGTAACCGTCCAAAATCGGACACATGTTTATATGAACTTTTTTGATCACAAAGACCTAGGAAATCACCTCCTGCAGTTATGCCCTAAAGTCGTGAAACACCCTGTATATGTCGCACAGTGAGCCCTTTAAATAGCCGAATGGCCACTAAAGTGGCTGGGGGTTGGGAATTTAATTCCAGCGTCAAAGGGTTAATTAAACTCAAAAACTTTGCACTCTGTTATTTTAAGATCCACTGTAATGGAACATTATCCTACAATAAAATACATTGCTATCGGTGACAGAAACTGAAAATTCACCATATCACATGATTCATGAGCGTCTACGAAGTGCGGATGAAAAAATATAAACTGCTCAAGACATGCGGAAATCAGTAGTGGCTGTTGATGATTCTAACCATCAACTGGACACTAATATGTCTTGTAGTTAATGCAGTATATATTTCCATAATTTTACATTTTACTGCACACTGGAAAGTAGTCAATATCTACATTATATGTGACATAAATTAAGTGTAGGCCACACATTGTGCATAAGTGATCAACTATTTGTGCTTCACTGGTACAGGGGTGAACAGGCAAGCCAGTAAGAGGGGAAACACTGCACATGCACCACCAGGTGTTTTCTATCCTTTTCAAAAATGTCCACAGTGAGAGCAGCTATGCACATGCTTCCAGCACATTAAACGTTTCTGAAAGAAACATAACACTGTCTGGCCATCACAGGTGAGAACAGCAGCAACTGTACCATGACAACTGCAGCTATGTGCAGTGTTAGGGAGCTCAGCGAACAAGTGATATGTACTGCTTTAATATCTGTAGTGTTACAGACAGCAAAATGGGCACAGTTATGTCATAAGAATAAAATGAACTGAGCACAAGAGACAGGAACAAAGTCATAATAAATCTATTACTTGCAAAGTATGTAAGTTTATTAAACAAGTGGCAGACAGCAACAAAACAACAAACTTAAAACAACTGCGGAATACGGTTTGTAAAGCCACATGAATTAGAACACAATTATCAAGGGCAACAAATTCCAACGCAATTCAGAACACAGACAGGAGCGCTAATCACTACCTGCTGAGAGAATAAGTAACATTGCTACGTGATCTACAATTAACTCTTCCCAGCAATGGTCAACACAGTGACCAATTAAAATGTGCATTTCAATCCTGGTTTACTGCAGCCCTCTGGAACTGTTACAGTAAGCAAATAAGACTTTTGTTGCCCTGGATAGGGGAAAGCATTGTGTCACACAATGTCCTGCTTGAATCAATGATTTGACATTGGATCTAAGGTAAAGAAAAATTATTCGTTGATCCCACAGACAATAACAATGATACAAACAGGAGTTTTAAGACCAAAATGATTCAAAGAAATTGCACCTTTGTATTTTAAATAATCAGCATACACATGGAAAGATAGCAGATAGAAGGAGGAGCGTGTAAATGTCAAAGAAAATTACGTGTTTCGAAACAAGCAGAATATTTTAATTCCAGAAAAAAAATTAAAAATAATCATGTTTGAACTGCAATAAATATCCAGTACAAATACAAAACACATCAGACACAAATACACAAAAAACATGTCATCCATCAATGACAGAAAAACACCATGAAGGGAAAAGTTACACATGCAACAGCACTGAAGGCAGTATAATTCCTGCCTTTCACACACACACACACACACACACACACATAGAAAAAGAACACACAAGAAACCAATTAAATGGTCACATAACAGATAATAGCACTGCTACATTCAGTGTAAACAACTAGATGGACACTAGGGACAGTAACAATGTTCCAAGAAACACCACTATAGGAAACTGCAGCAGATGGCAGAACAGTAGGTAAGAGATACCGCCTGCAAGTGTACTGAATGACAGCTACTAGAACATGGCAAGTTCAACAAATGAAGACACACAGATTCTTAAAGGATGATTTTAACTCAATTAAAAAAGTGACATATTTGTTAGACTCAACAAGAGGTATAATTCAGTAACAACATAATAATTCTCAAAGAATTGAAAAGACATGCAGTAAAATTAAAAAATATTGGGTTAAATGTGTGAAGTTACTATATGAAATGAATATTATATTTACCTGAATATACCATCACCCCCCCCCCCTCACAATCTTCAGTTTTCTGGAAAATACCTACACAGAATGTTTTCACCTTTGTCTGCAATTATTAAGTGACCCCCGACCCACCACCACGGTTTCAGAATGATAAGTTAGGAAAAAATTCTCATCTTACATTTGGGTACATACAGTTACATATGCAGTTTCACTCAATGGCATTGCTGGCACTACTGTAATTCAAAGAAACAGAGCTGTGTTAAAGTACAGAGTAATTCTGAGCCCCAACAATCTCCGTTATCACTGTGCATGTATTAAAGCAATCACAATATTCCTTCCATCCTGCTTACTATTTCAAATGTTTATTCAGGATTCAAATCACTCTAACAGAGAAGTTCATGTAAGTGTTAAAAGTCTTTAATCATCCCACATGTGTATCCAGAAATGCACAGCAGGCAGTATAAGACTACAGCTAATCTTATGCTTATGTTGAGCCCTGAAACTTTTATTACAGCGAAGTATAACAGAGCAAATTATAAACTCATACAAAATTTCCTGAAGTCTAAAAAAAGAGATCAATATAGAGAAACAGAACAATTATAAACTATATATTTAGAATTACGACTAACAAACTGAAAGACATTCAAAAATAGAAAATAGTGGCGAGACTATCTGGAAAGGGTGGATAGAGGACCACAAGAAACTTCAACATCTCAAACCCCAGCAAAGAATGAAACTGGAAGGCAAAATAAAAGACAGTCAAAACATTTCTGTAAGTTTTTAGGTTTTCGCAGCAATGCTGTTGAGATCTCCATTCTTCTGGGATGTGACACAGTGTCACATCCAGGAAGAATGGAGACCTCAGCTCTGAGGTATATCACAATAATGGAGGATGAAAAGGGAAAGGAAGCAGCAGCAAAATCATTAGTCATAGTATCAGTATCATTACTAGTATTAGAGTGGGCCTAGACAGCTCAGTCGGTATAGTGACTCACTATGGGCTGATCAGTCCAGGGATCAAATCCTGGAGGGGGCGAGATTTTCTGCAACCATCCAGACTGGCCCTGGGGCCCACCTAGCCTCCTACACAATGGGTACCAGGTCTTTCCTGGGGTAAAGCAGGCGGGGCATGGCATTGACCACCCACTCCCAACTAGTGCCAAGGTTAAAGAAAGAGTACAGCTATACTTCTACTCTCCCTCTGGGTTTTCGTGGCCTGTTCTAGGGTTAACTTTACCTTTATTTGTAATGGTAACAGTCGTAGCAGCAGCATCAGTAGTAGTAGTAGTAGTAGTAGTGGTTATAGTAGTAGTGGTAGTAGTACTACTAGTAGTAGTAGCAGCAGCAGTGGTGGTGGTGGTTGTAGTAGTGGTGGTGGTGGTTGTAGTAGTAGTGGTGGTAGTAGTAGTAGTAGTAGTAGTTGTTGTTGTTGTTGTGACATGACAAATATAAAGGCATATCACAATTTAGTGAAAGAGTTTATTAACAAATCAAAATTTAAGGAAAGAGTCAACAAAACTATTTAGCAAAATCAACAGAAGTTCGTATTAACATCCACTATGCTACAACTTACAACGTGTATTTGTTCCATACTTGCGCATCATTTTTACAGTAATGGAATGATACATTTCAATGTTATGGCGTTCATGAGGGTGGCGCCAGGCAGCACGTTCCACTGTAACTTCTGATCGACGTTTGATCCCAGGCACATGAACAAGAAATGCTCCATCCAAAATGACAAACCGGTAGCCTTTCAGGCACATCTCATTCATCTAGCAGGAAAAAAGAAAGCAAATCAACTTCACTACAATTGTCACTAATATGTCCAGCACTTTGTTTCTATCTGTTCTATATATCTTTTTCACCTCTTTAAATTAATCACCACATTTCAGTGCATGAAGGATACAACTTCCAATGTTCCGGTTTATATACTGTACCTATTCAAACACAAATCAACCCTGCATATAAGGTGATTATCTTTCACAATCTTTTTCATGAAAATACCTGTACAGAAATTTTCAACTTTATGCATGGCCATAAGGTGACCCACATTTTTCAGAAGACATATGAGGCAAAATATTCTCATTATATATTCTGGAAAGTATAGTTGTTTCCATAAAACCTTGTTACCTTATCTTAGACCCACATGTTCTACTTGGAGTTTTCCAAAAAAAATAAGAAATTTACAGTTTTTATTTATTTATTTTTATTGTTAGGAATGAAAGTGGGAAAGAAGGAATATACATATGCCACTCTGAAAATAACTCTATGATAGAATTAGCTGAAATATTTGATGAACAGATGGCAGTACTGGGAGTGTGGCTTTCAAAATCACAGAATTCAATCTTTGCTATCTGTATTTATAGGACACACTAAAAGAATATGTGTAACTTATGTGACAAATCAGAAAGTTTATATTCATGTTTAAGATATGACCTTACAAAACAACAGCCATTCAAAAATCAAACTATATGTGATTACATCACTTACAGTTCTCACTAGTATCAACTTCAAAAAAATGTAGACATTGTTAAGTTCTTGTTTTCCTCTGTATTTTCTTGAATCAAACTGTCCAAGTTTACAACAGAAGGGTATACCATACTCACCCCAACATAAGGAGAGAATTTTCTCTGAATTTATCATTGGAAAAAAGATGGGGGTCACATTAGAATTGGGCAGAGCATGAAACACATTCTGTACAAGCACTTTCCTGAAAACAGAAGACTGTGAAAGGGGACCTCCTTGTACGCGGGGTAAATAAGATGTTTGAAGAACACTTCTTTTCTTTATATTTGTCTCTATTTATTTACATTCAACAGATCCTTACAAGGGTAAAAAATAACCCAACAGGATTTTGAAATAGTAATATATATATAATATAAAGGCATAAAAACACAGCTTATACACACACACACACACACACACAATAGAACAACACTCTGCTAAACAGCAGACGTGTTCAACCCACAGCATGAAAAGAGTAAACAATATGACTGGCTTATTATATACCAGTGCAGCAGCAAAATAAAGCTTCAGGTCAACGTTTTGTTTTATTTCTATCACACCGATACATTTAACACACAGCTCAATGTAATGCAACCAGTTCTGAGATACAAAATTGGCAGAGTCAGTTGCAGGCTAATTAAATCACCTGTGTCATTTTATCCTGTTGTCCTTCCCATGTCAGCTCTTCACTATAGAGAGGTTCTTCATTTGTTCCAATGTAAATAGGCTCCCAACGATGGTATGGGAACTCACGGCGCACCACCAGCAAGGGCTGAGAAAAGAATTTTAACATTGCATGAATGATTTTAAAATGTCTCTGACATGCAAGATCTGATGCTCTCACACTGTTGACTGGCAAAGAGTTACTGAAGTTTCAAAAGACTGTACCATTTTCATCTTCTTGACCCTCAGGCAAGGAGTGCTTGACCTTGGAGATGAAGGCACTATGATCCTTCAAAACACTGGCCACCATTTGTAAAAGATCCAAGAAGAAATGAATTGTCTGTCTTCTGTATGTTTCAGTCATCTCCAGCTCCCTGCTTTTAACATCCCTACAAATACCATGTGACGAGTACATATTACAGTGGTCATTTTATGTCATTTCCCCTGCTTCCCTTTTACTGCATTTGTTATGCATGACATAGTAAGTTAGTTGGAAAAAGAAACTTACACTTCCAACCATGTATCTATGAGTATTTCCTTTCAAAACTAACCAAGTTAATAAACATATAACGAACTAATTATTTTACTAATACTTGAATTACTAAGAGACTCATATGGTCATGTACAAGTTATGGATGAAATGAGTGCATTGTGCCATCCACATAACATTAAAAAAAGAAACTATCTGCCATATATGCATGCAGGTCTACAAGTTGCATTTAGATTTCTTTCCAAATCAAAAAGAGAAAAAAATTTTAATGTTAACACTATACCTAGAGCTTATAAAAATAAACTACCACTACATAGGTCAACATACTCAGTTGAAAATTTGAAGCCCACAATTCTAATAAATAAATATAGCAACACCAAACCAACCTGTCCTAACACCTCCATATGTGTAATTCTAGGGCTGCATCATGTGACACGCTTCATTACACTGGTCTACATTCTTTGCACAAACTGAATAAATATATGACAGGTCATACATTTCCAACTATTTAACTCTTCCATCTCTGACATTCACCAACAGATTTCACTTACTTCAGCACTGGGAGGAGGGTCAATACAAAAATCTGCAAGTAGATTAATTTTTGCATTCATGCCATACAACTCCCAATGCAGTTGAATCCCAGAACTGAATATAATCACCTTAAACCATTATGCTCCATCATAAAAACACAAGTATCTTATATAAACTAGAGTTCTCATTGAGATTCAAACTGTTACTTAAAAAATGCATTATTGTGTGGATATTTCATTAAACACAAACTGACCATATTTCTGTCAGTACAGTGACAATGTTACGTGCTGGATGACTGTGTAATTAGGGTTCAACTCCCAGCAGAGGTACATACTATTCTCTTCTCTACTGCATACACAGTGTGTGTGTGGGGCCCACTAAGTCCTCTGGGGTCTATTTCCCCAAAGTTCCAGTGGCCAGGCTGTGAAGCTGACCACTTACCTCCACCCTCAATCCTTTGCTGAGGTTAACAACACTTACAGTCAGCGCTTACTATGCCGCTAGTATGCATATTGGTAACCCTGTCAACATCATACACAGGCTGTACCAGCAGAAGTCTGCCATACTTCAAGAGAATGTTATTTAGGTTATATCACATAAATATAACCAAACATACCTATATCTGAAGCTGAACAGTTACAGATATAATCACAAGGTACGTTTTAAAGAATGAAAGCTTTTATACATTTACTGATTACCATATATGTACTAAAACTAGGGGATTTTTTTTTGTTATTTTAACACCTTATTAACATATATGAGTCACAAAAAGACATTACATCAGCTACAAAAACTCATACTAGTTTCATAAAAATAACCCTTAGCGTTCAAAGTACTTTACAGCATAAATTTGCCCGTGCATGGCTTCGCTTGGCTTGGATATCAGCCCACGGACAGATATGTGCAGTGTATGGAAAGAACATCACACTCAACAGGTACAGTACACAAACCTACCGGTAAGAAAACACTTCTCTGACACATTATCTCTGCAACTGTTCACCTTGGATAGAGGTACACTTGGTTATATCAATGTAAATTAACCTAGGCAACATTCTCCCTACTGTGGCAGCTTCCTCCTGGTATACTCTCTATATGCCAGCCTGTGTACATTCTGACCTTGTAATTTACAACAAATTAACTCAGAATTTTCAAAATTATATAACCTTTTCCTTCTTCCATTAGAATAACATCAAACACTTTCCTACACAAACAGCACTGCATGAGGCTCTACCTCCACTCTCCCACGCACAATTATAGTGTGATAATTAAGCACAGGAGAAACTTAATGTTTCCTCTCATAGCCTCTTACAAACAAATCTCATTATTCCTCCATACAATGTGATTCACTTTCTATAATAACAGATTTCATCTGCAGCAAATGACATAAAAAAACAGGCCAAATACACAAAATCCTAAAGGATGCATTTGGCAAATGAATGTACTCCACCAGACCAAACCCATCCAATCCTTTCCTTCGAATTTTAAAACCTTTAGACTACAAATTCCACATATGGTGTTGCTGATATCCAAGACCTTATAATAATACACACATTGCTGTTTTAGGTACCATGCTGTAATGAGGAAATCACTGTTCATGAATACGATGAGGTTGAAGGCAGCTACGGTACTGCAAAACCTGAACACTTCACATACCTCAAACAGTGGCAATGGTAAGTATGTAACAAGTATATTCTTAGTGAACCTGGTTCCTGTTACATGCCTACTGATACATATTTAAGCACAAACATTCCATTCTGTACTCTAATATTCCAATCATATCTCAGGATACTATACAACATGAATGTTGGAAGTTCAGTACAAGGATTAAGTTTGTGCCCAAAACCATTCTGACCAATTAACATTCAAATTATTTTGCATTATTCTTATAATAAAACCAACAAGATGCATTAATTTCTCAAATTTATTTTTGGAATAGGACTCTACACGTTTCGGACAGTTGCTTGCTAGTCAGCATAACCTGTATGACATATTCCACTGCTGTGTGTACAGTGCTAGACTCCTGATGATGGACAGAGAAACTGTCCGAAACATGTAGAGTTCTATTCCAAAAATAAATTTGAGAAATTAGTGCATCTCATTGGTTTTAATATAGGAATACATCATGATGCACAGTCTTCTGAATGTCAAATATTTTACATTAGTTTCATTATATATGCAGACTTTTGATCTTCCTTATGACTGTTCCATCATGCCTTGCACATCAGACAAGATGCACACACCACAACATAACTCAATGACAACAACACAGAATGCAGTTCATCACATATACAACATTCCTTCTTAATGTTGGGTTATATCTATGCAGGTTTCCTATTTGCTACATTACTATGCATTCTCTGTGCAGTGTACAAGAAGAAAATGCGTGTAGGGTCAGGAATGCCTACCGATCTGAATGTTTTAACTCTAGAACTGCTGGATGGATTCTGTAAAAATCTGGAAAAAACACATAACAGCCAAAATTCATACATTTTCAAGTTCATATTGCCCACAACACCATCATGGCAGACACATAAATCTGAGAAGTGGGAATGACCCTACCATAACTAACAAAGTAGTACAGTAACAATAGGAAGCATATTAAGCACATTGAGAATACAAATCATGGCAATGGTACATACCACAGTACTAACAGTAAAAAAAAACCATAATTCTAGATGTCCATACCCTGGAATGTGAATTCAAAATACGAAGGCGCAAAGAATATGTGGAAAATGTTGCATTTAAGTACAGATTTCACCTTTTTTAAATCAATGAGTAATGCTTTTAAAATGACATATATGGTAACAATGAAGCATAGAATAATTATGGATTAAAAATTAGAAAAAACCAAAAACTGTCACGACCTGCTTTACTGTTACATATGAAGGGTGTCAACGAACCTGCAAAAACTCTCTTGGGCTATGCCATGGTTCAGGTGGTTAGTCACTGGCCTCTCATGCCAGAGGTTCAGGTTCAATCCCACACCAGCCTGTGTGTGATTTGGGGTGAGCAAAGTGACACTGGGACAGGTTTTTCCCCAAGTACTTTGGTCTCACCATGTCAGTATCAATCCATTGGTATAATCTCAGCAATTCACCACATCATCAAATAATACATTCCATACAGCTGGAGTACTGGTCAGATCTGAGGCAGAAGTAAATTGCTCAATTATGCCATTTGATATAGTTTTTAATTCTTGGCTTTGTTTTGTTACCTAAATAAAACTTGATTCTCTCTGTTATAGGTTAGTTTCTATTAGCTTAATTTACTGTGAACTGGCATGTGATACTTAGTCAAGTTGCACAGACAACTTGACATAGTGGGAATTCAGCAATATCTCTATAGTTTTGACTCAACTTCAAGCCACCAATTCATAGCACAGAACAAAATTTTACTTTCATTAGTAAGAAATTCCAGTGCCTCCATTACTAGTGCATTGCACATGACCTTGCAGAACAAACAGTGTTGTTGCATAAAGACACACCCTTAATCAGAACTTTAACATCAGTCACCCATACAGCAGCATCCAAAATCCAACCACTAAATAATTTTAATATCATAAGTTTCAGAATAATGTGTTGTTTAGAATATGTCTTAATGAAATGAGCCCTTGGAACACCTAATATTTCTGTGTTACACATACTTAATGCTGTGTACACACTGTAACAAAAATGTTAACACATTATAAACATGCACCACTGTGGCAAAGTTACAATGGTTCCTTTGATAATGACATTTGATGTAACTATATTTCATGCATTTGTAACATAATCAGACAAAACTTCAATCTATTAATGTACAACACTGTGTTCCAAAACAATACATGAAAGAACACAAATAAAGAGCAAACTTAAGGGAAGAAATGAGAGTGGAAATAAAGAGAACCTGGATGACTTTTGACTTTTCGGCAGATGGTTTCCGTTTGAGCCACCTCTGTAGTCCAGGAAACCTCTGACAATGACGGCAAACCCAGCGATGGAAATACACAGCCTTATTCTGTGTGTACAGTTCCAAAAGTTCTTCTTTTGTATTAGGCACATTTGATTCTTTCTCGTCCACTTCAAATACAGGCAACACAAACACAAAATTCTTCATGCGGGATTCTTGCATGATAGGTGATAGTGGATTAAGGTCAACATCAGTGCCATGTCCTTCAGCATGCTGCTTTTGGAATCTCAACAGCATTGAAAGAAAAGCAGAAACCAAGTCTCGACTTGGCAGAAGCTCCACATCAGAAACCAGGACATGTGAGGTCTGGGCAGCCATTCTTGCAACATTTCGTCCCACATTAACAGGATAAGTGAGACCCTCCCTTTGTCGAAAAGTTTTAAGTTTCTCTCCAATGAGAGTTTCCGGCGCTGAACAGTCTGTGAAAGTTGGGTACTTAAACACATCTGAACTTGGAAAGGCAGTTGATGTGAAAACTGGAGGGTGTGTGATTGGGAAGATCAAATGTACGGATAGTTTAGACATTTCTGGAAGGCAACGGCAGAGATGATGCATAATGGCAAGGCTGAAACCTGCATCTGTGCATGGGGCATATACAGCCAAACTCACTGGACCATCCCAGCGCCGAACTATCTCAACAACATGGTACAGAAACTCTGGTGTGGCATGCGTACAATAAGTAACACCAAAATTTGTTATAGGCCCATTACTTGCCTTACTATCTGACACTTTAATAACATTATAGATAACACGATAAGGCCCCAGCTCACCAAGTTCCGGACTAAAAGCCATATATTTATCTGTCCAATTAAAATGTTCTGGAGTCCCATAGCCAAAGTGGCAGTAACTCTTATTTTTTGGGAACACACCTTTCAGAAATTGTCCTGGTACAAAATTGGTCCGGTTGGGTATCAATGGTGGTGGCTGGAATAACCGTTCTCCACTAGGTACGCGACCACTGTGGCGGAATGAATGTGGTAATGGGACAGAATCCCACTTCTTTCGCCATCTGAATATTTCACTTAACAATGTAAAACACATGAAAGCAAAAAACAATGGTCCCAACATTTTCAGACGGACGCAACGCATTATTGAGTTTACTCTCATTTTCGTTTTATCCTACTCATCTAGATCAGAGTCACTCTTTCACACAAATGTTACAACTGCCTCACCCCTCTCATCGGTTTCATTCCACACAAACAACGTTGTTACACTTTACATGATGTACTGGCACGCATAGTTGATGTTCTGGACTTGCATTGTATTCGCAACTTTTAGGAACTAAGTAATATTTCGTGCCTTTTTTCAACATTAAGAGTTGTTACACACATTATCACCCACCCCAGCACCCACGTTAGATAACGACACTTTCGTCTGCCCTTATTGCAGTGCAGTTGTATATATTCGAGATATCGTACACAGAAGCAAAGAGTTTACAGTGAAGAGATTCCCTACAATTGTCAGCAAACCGTAACTCGAACTTGGAATCACACGCTGCCATCTACGTTTGTAACAGTCTTCCAACAGCAAATATTCTGTCATTACAGGTTACCCATGAAACTTCGTAAGGTGCCAGAATAAAACCTTACATAGGTACATAATTACTAATTATGCAGTCACAGAAGGCACATCTTTCGTAAACACAGATCATCTTTGAAGCACAGATGGTGATAAAAGTACATGTTGTGTTATTTCATTGCTTTCTTGGTAAATTGTGTACCAAATCTGAAGCTTTAGCTTCTAAACTATCGCACGGAATTCAGTTACGTTTACTGGGGAGTCTAAAGTAAATTTTGGGTGAATGTGATTTTGGTACCGTGGAATCCTCCTTCACATGAAGCTCAAAACGAAATATCTTTGCCCCAGGCCGACTCTCGGGCCCAGTGGTACAGTCAGTTCTTTTCTTGGGAGTAAAGCGACAGGAGCGCGAAGCTGACCACCCACGTCTAGTGCGGAGCTTAAATTTCACTCACTCCACGTACCTTGGCATGGAGCTTAGAAGTCGCATTAGTTGCCTAACTAAAATTTTAGTCAGTGCTTGCCCCTCCCTGCATCACATCATAGCAGAAGTGTGCTGCCAAAAGTTTAATTACTCGTTCGCATGTTCAATTTTCAACTGTCAATTTCATATAAACCTCGTTTCAAGAACGGGAAAGGAAACGCCATCATAGCGCTTCCTCTGTAGCATCTGACAGAGACTGACTGCTTTAGGGCATTATTTTCACGTTTTGAACTTTAGTTACCCTATCGGTCGAACTGACCCCAGCAAACCTCTTGTAGGGGGTAAAACTATGACAGAAGAAAAATGGCAAGGGCCTGCTTATTTTTTTAACTGCAAAGATTTGTCGTAACTACATTTAACCAGTAATTCCGCTCAGAAGTTGAGAACAAACAGCAAGAGTGTGCAAAGCAGAGGAGCCCATAAGTACAGGGGGCCCTGAAACCCATACAAAAAATTATTGTTCTTACACTACCTGAACTCCACCCACTATTCGGGAAAATGTTAACGTATTCAGAAGAACTCAAGCAGGAAATAAATTTCAAAAAAATAGCTGTGTATGAAATTCAATTATATTTGTGACATGAAATAACGTGAAATGCCAACTTGATGCAATAAGGTAATTTTATTGATGTATTCTTAGCTCGACATGTTTCGGGTACATACGCCCATCATCAGGAGCATTAGATGTTGAGCTGCAGCATATGGTTTTCTGCACCGAGTTTTTTGATTGGTTGTGGTCTTGAGAGCCGTTCCTACGCAGCGGCTCTCAAGACCACCACCCATCCACAAACTCGGTGCAGAAAACCATATGTTGCAGCTCAACATCTAATGCTCCTTATGATAGGCGTATGTACCCGAAATATGTCGAGCTAAGGATACATCAATAAATTTACCTTGTTGCATCAAGTTGACATTTCACATTATTTCGTGAGGAAGATGCACGTTCAAAGAACCCTCATATTTGTGACAATTTCATAAAAAGTGGCAATGTACTTTAGAAGTACCACAGGGGGGCCCCTCTGTCAGCTTTGAGTGGAAGCCCAGAAATTCTAGCTAAGCAACTGGAAGAGAAACAGCACAATAAAACTACAGAGATTTCAGGACAGATGTGTCGAGGGCTTAAAGAGGCAGCCAGTGCAACCTGTTTAGTGTAAACACAAGGAATCTCATATTTTATTTTTTTGACCGTTGTTCTCCTGAGATGTTACGCTGCGTAACATCCCAGAAGAACGAACGTCTCAACGACGCCGCCCCGGAAGCCTGAAATCTCTCATGGACTTACTGTTTATTTAAGACGGATCAAGAATCGAACAATGTGATACAACAAATCAATAACGATTATCTCTAACGTCTTGTACCAGGGTGCTGATAAGTCCTTAGCCCGACCAGGAAGGAAACAAGCTCGGAAGCATGTCAGGGACGCGCGCGATTTCAACAACATCGGGACGTGAGCTGTCATCAAGTCCCCCCCCCCCTCCTGTAAAGCAAGGCGCCGAAGGAAATTCACGCCCCTCTGACAGAAACATTAGCTGGTCAGGCTAAGGACTTATCATCACCCCTGTACAATGCTCAGAGTTGTACTTTTTGTTCAGCAAATACCAATGAAATTAGCAGGGCTTATAGCATGCACAGCATACACAGAATTGTTAGCAATAAACCCACGAGACGAGAGCAGCTCTGGGGCCTAAGCACAGACGGAAGGACGGGATTAAAATGCATGTAGTCCTGAAGGTGCGTGATAGTGAAAACTGGAAAACTGAAAAACTGAAAAGAGTTCCGGTACAATCGCAAAGGTATCCCACGCCCAAACAACTCTGATCGTGTAATGTTAGCACATACATATTCATCAGTATGGATCGATTTTTGTTGTGTTTATTAATTACGTATATTTCATGCGCTTAGTTTTACTTGGTTATGGCCTTGATTGTTGTAAAGCAAACTTTTCTCTGTCCACTCCATGAAGGCACTCATTCTTGACCTCAGCGCTAGACTGAGGTGAGTGGTCAGCTTCACATCCCAGCCGTTTTAACCCGGGGAAAGATCCCGGTGCCCATTAAATAAGAGGCTGGATAGGACCTATTTTCCGTCTGGACATTTTGGAGAAGAAAAAAATTCTTTTCTCCTTTTCGGGATTCAAACGCCCGATCATCTAACCGTAGCCTATACACGATAAACACTACTCTATCCCGGATTCGTTGTTTGTTGTTCCACGTGTATCCGATACAAGCCACATCGTGTTACTCCCACGCGTATTGTGATATAACACGTGGCTGTGTTCAAACCGGTTGATCGCAGTTACAAAATGACTTTGATCGTATCCTTAAAGATGTAGCCTATCTGTGTTTTAAGAACTGTATCGTTATCCTACATTTTAAATTCTAACGCTGAACGTATTGCACTCAAGTATGCAAAATGCATCATTCGCCAATAGCAGCACCTTTGTAAATTACGGTGTGACCAAAGGATTGTGTTTCGCAGATCACGAAAGTGTAGGTGCAGATAACAGTTAAAGGGTGCATTCGGAGAATAAATTGTAAATGATACTCTGACATCCATGGTCAAGTATTTACTGTGATAACAGTTTATTTGGATAGGCTTAGAAAAGTATTCATGCGGTAATGTAAAAAAATTGTATGTTAATTAACTATTTATTTATTTATTTATATACACGCACACCTTTAAATTTATTATGAAGGAAATTTCTTTTAATTGTTCTGTCTGTATTGTTGGGCCGATTGTTGCTTATGTCCGCTCTATTTCATCATGCTAAACGTGTGCAGACCTGTCATATGGTAGGCATTCCAGGGCAGTATGAGAATTATGTTTCACGTCCTGCGCCACTGATGGCAGAAACTTTGTCTTATTCTACTGTTTTTGTGAAAAGGTTCAATAGATTGCGTCCTTTACACTGACAAACTGTACTCTAGAGACGGGACAAATAGCTTTGTATATGGTCCGAATGTGTTAAGATATTGTGGTGTAAATATCTTTCGTAGTAAGGTCTTTGTTCTGTAGCTGGCCCCAAGGTTGAAAATCGAAGCAGAAAGTTTACTTTCTGTCTATAAATAAGAAGGAAGTATAGAAGGGCCAAGGAATACACACTGAGATTGCATGTAATATTAATGATTAACACAGCCGTATGCAGTGCATTACTCAGGTAAAATTTATCTCGGTTGAACCGACTGATTTTCCTGTAAATTTCCGTTATTGAAGAAATAAAGCAGAGATGACTTCCAATAACTTAGGTCTGTTGAATGAAAGTAATTGGTCCTTACAATGTTAAAAGAAAATCATCATTCTCCAATAACTTAATAATCAACCTACAGATCTATACAGACTACCCATACAGCATTTCTTAGCCTCTTCGGTATTACATCAGTACAATTAACCTTTTTCCTGGTAGGGAGATTGTACCCGATAATTATGCTGCCGTAATTATTATCATCATTAAAAATATGTCTAAAGTTTAAAACGCAACGGAAACGAAGTTCTGAGAACACCGAGTTCCTCCCGAACGATTGTTTCCGGTCCCTGCCCAATAGCAAGTGGACCCCGCGGCATACCCAATTATTGGATTTTCAGTGACGAACACGCAAACGCCTGACAGTTATGCAGTCCCGTCACGCAGCTCTGCGCGCTGTGTTATCGATACGTTCGAGATAAAAAGTGTTATACATGATGTTTATTTATAACTTTTTTTTAAATACATCACCTATCTTTTATTCGAAATAAAACCTTGTGCTACAATGTGATCACACAGCTTCGAACAGCCATATTCGTAGCGACATGTTATCCAGTCTTTAGTCTCTGTTATTCATGGCTAATGTCTCGGACACACAGCATTGATTTGCATGTTGCGTGCGCAAAGCAGGTACAAGGACGCCAGATATATCATGAAAGTTTAAGAAGAGATCAAAAGTTGGAAGGGAAACACACGAGAAGTTGACGTAAGGAAGGAAGATTTAAAATTCATCGCAGTGTTTGAAACCGAGTTACAGGGTTGAAAATGCTCCACACAGTCAATTTGTGCTTCGCCTTCGAGCTAAGAGGACGGTTAAGTGCAGTTAATAACCGGTACTTAGTGCGTTTAAAAGAAGACAATTCGGTGTATGTTGTCAAACGTATATGAAATCAGGATTTAAAAGGACTGAACAATATCACGGATACATGTTCATAAACACGCATGGTAATGCATCGAGCCTACCCCATCCTCCCTACCCCAGTTGTATTGCCCTTATACTATCCCCCTAATAGTGCATCAGGTGACTCAAACAGAAGTAGTCCACCTCATCCTGAAATTAATTCCCCCTCCCCACCCTTCAGCAAGCGACAAAAGATACCATCTCTAGTTGCTTGTAATCACACTTCACAGAACTTACCAGTTTACAGTCAGCAAAACGAAAAATTAATATCAATACTTAGAAACAGGGGAAAATGTACGAAAGCAAGAAATAATAGAGGGTTTTTAGACCTTAATTTAGGGACAAACAACGATGATATGAATGTAACATATGAAGGGGCAGATGACAATGAAAGAGGAAATGTCAGTAGAAGCCAGTATGAACTGTACAGGGGCCAAGAGAGTGTTGAAGAGGAGCTTCAATTGAATATTCCAGGAGCAGTTATTGAAACCTGCGATCACAACACTCGGATTTTTGTCAAGGTAAGAAGTTTTATTATAATTCTTTAAAAGACTCCTAATATTCTAGCACACACTAATTATTCTAGAGAGTTAAACAAAACTAATGTAATTATCATCCACTTGAAAAGAATCTTGCATAGCATGGTCAACATTTTAGGTACTGCCTTTGTCAGTACTATTGCTCTGTTCTCATGCAAAGCTGACTGCAGTCCCTAACAATTACTTCATGTAGCAATGTAAGGATACTGGAGGCTGAATCTTTTATGACAAAAATCCTGCTTCCTTAAAGGAAATTTAAAAATCTTCAGCTTCAAAATGAAACTGAAAAAAACCGGATAAGATTATTATTATTCGGTAAGGGAGCGTATGACAATTATACTTTATTGATCGTTACTTTATTTCTTACATGTAATTACGTCCTTAATTTCTTTATAGTTTTCCGATTTAGTAAAAGTTATGTGAGTGAATGATTTGTCTGACAGCTAATATTCTTGAGATGGTATTCTTCACGTTGGTTCGGAAGTCGAAAACCCCAAAAGTAATATTTAATATCCCTTGATGGTAGCAGTATGCAATTCTTGCAAAGTAGTGGCAAAAATGGTGAAAGCAAAATAAACTAATGCACGCCAAGAAGGCATACAGGAGACGTAGAAGTATGGCTCCATGCATTCTTAAGCTCGGCAGACTACCGTCAAGTGATTGGTTGGATATTCGCCCCGGCCGCTTTACCCTTGGGAAACGACAGAATAGGAGGGTGGGTTAATCCCACAGCCGGTCTCAAAGTTTCGGAGAAATGAAAAATATCTTGCCATGCCGGGAATCGAGTCCCAGACCATCTAGTCCACAATTTAAGAATGTTAATTAGTGTTCATCGCAGTTGCCGAAAAAAAATCACTGAGAAGTCTTAGACGGTATGCCGTGTTTAAGTACACAAAGAGCTGTTCACAAGGTAAATCAGGTCCGTTTCGTATTCAGATAAAGCATGGACATTGTGTGTAAATGCCTGGGATGAGGGCATGTTGAAGAGCAGAGAGTGTACAAGCAATCACCACACTCTGGAAGACGTGTAATCAAGCATTCATAAAGAAGCCGCTAACACGCGCATTCAAATATTACAAAGGTGTGATATCTGCTGTTCTAACAGGATTCGGGTCTTCTGAGATGTGCCGCTGTATCACAGGGTGAGTGGCTCATGAAATTTCGAGTACTGCCTTGTTTTGAAGAGTCAAACAGTCCAAGAATGACTTGGCTTGACCCTTCAATATGAAGCAGCATGTACCTTCGAAACGTCGGAAAGAAGTTACCCATCAACCTAAAGCAGCATCTCAGACAACACGATCCTCCATTACACCACTGTGAAAACCCCAGACCAAAATGTTTCCTGACTGAACCCTTTGTTTTTAAACACTTGTAATGCTTTGTAAAAGCAAGAAACCTGATTTCACAACCATACAGAACAGCAGGCAAATGGTTTCGTAAATCTTGAACGGTAGATTAATCGGTTTCATGTATAAACCGCACGTGTTCTAACAGCTACCTTTCTTTCTTAATTTCAGGTCCTGAACCAACACCCACACGGATCCTCACAGCGAATTTGTAATATCAAAGAGGATAAAAATGGTGGAGTAACTATCTACATGTCACAGCCACAGAGAAGCCATGACAATATCAGCAACCTAAAACAATATGAGAATAATTATCAACAACTGAAGAGGCAGAAGGACTGCCAGAATCTACAAAATTGTCCCCCAGAACCACCAAAGATAATACCAAGGAAAACAAAACATAAAACAAACAAGGAAACAAAAACACAATCAAAGAAAGCATATGCTGTTGAACATAGTCTGTTGAAAGAGCAGCAGGATTGCTACAACGCTTCTGGGTCTTCAAAAATGAATGCAACACTCCCTGCTGTGGAACAGAGTCAACTTAATGATCAAAATTCTGATCATGAATTATGTAAGACTGATAACAGAAACAAAGATGACACACAAGTAGTGATAAGTGCTGAAGGTGATGTTATATTAGACAATTTAAAAGCAATACACAAAGACACAGAGTTACCACTCAGTGTAAATAATAAGGAGATTATTGCTGGACAGTATATGTCTGTTGGAGTTCAGGTTTCTCCTTTACCACAGTATCGCTTAAGGTTTCTACCAATCATCAGCTGCACTGTGTATGACAGTAGTGAGTCACAGCATAATGGGGTTCAAACAATACGATTCTGTCTGCATCTTGTAGGTCGATGGATGTTGTCACAGTGTGGGTTAGGGGTGATACTGTTCATCTGGGCATTGTTAGGAGCTGCTGCGTTTCGCGCAACAGAAGGACCTTACGAAGAGCACATAGCAAGAGAACTGTTGGGAAGGCAACATGAGCTGGTGATTGAACTGGCAAGGGATTTACGGATATTGAAACAAGAGGAACCAGGCTGGCACAACAAGATAGAGTATTATGTAGACAAACATAAGGAAATGTTACTTGAAGCAGTGAGTGAGGGATATGGAGAAGGGGGGAGCAAAGGCAAGATATGGAGTTATCCAGGATGTCTGCTGTTTGCTGTATCACTTCTTACAACACTAGGTAAGACTCAGTTGCTTATCTCATCATGCTTGCTGCTAGAGGTAAATATTTATTGCACTGTCATTTTTTTATTTACAAAATGCTAATATCAAAAAGAGTATACAATTTTACTTTACTAGTCTTCTATAAATATCACACCATCTGTTCTTCACTACTCAGCAACTTTCAGTCATTGTAAACAAAATCACACTACACACATGCTGTAAAAAACGCTGCCCGTGTGTGCATCATGAAGACACACGAAGAATATTAGTAAAGCTTCACTCATTCTTAACATTGACACTAGATGAATGTCGGTGACCACACCCTGGCCACCTTATCCATGGGCGAATGAAGCCAAGTACCCACTGAAGGCTGGGGGGACCATAGAAGTAGTTGGGACATTTTGGAGAGGTGAAAAATGTTTGTCCCTGTTGGGAATTGAACTCCAAATTGTTTAGCCCAAAGTTTAGTCACCAGTCACTCAGCAATCTCAGTTCAACACGTACGCGCATGTGCATGCACACACACACACACATATTAAATGCTGTATTTATCATATCAAAAGGTTTTTCAAACAAAACTCTGGGATAATAATAATGTCCATATATTATGTTATTTTTATATGATGAGAGAGTTTTTAAACATTCTGATAAAGTTTAATTCAGCTTCAAAGGAATCAGGGAAATAACTAACAAGTGGGCACAAAATTTATCATCACCACCACCATTATCATAATAATAATAATAATTATCAAGGCATTTGATTTAAGCTTCATCCATTGTATGATTAAAAATATAGTCTGGAATTGGCTACATTTTGGAGACCTGCAGTGTCCATTCTCAGGTTTTTATCTTTTATGTTTTATTTGAGGATGGGAGCATAGCCAGTCTTTGAAGTGTAATCATTTTTGGAATTTGGTATTTTTAGGTAGGCAAGGGATAAAGTGTGGTGGTAGTGATGACAATAATGATGAAGTTGACTGTGATTATGACGACAATGACAATGACGAAGACGAAAACAATGGCAATGGCAAGTACCACGATGACAATGATGACCACAGTAACAACAACAACAACAACAACAACAGTGTACTAAAGATAAATATTCCAGGCTATTACACATCATAAATTATTCATACACATTCTAGGTTAAAGTGTACATAGTATTGTTTTATCTAAAATTAAAATTATATACCACTTTTTAAGCTTGCAGAGTTCATGGAACTGTCCCATCAAGCGTTTGAGTGTAAACGATTTTACACACCCACCTGACTACCCTTCTTATCCTCCATCAAGCACTAAGTGAGTGTAAAGGAGTAGGTGGAAGAGAGCATGCATGGGTAAAAAGCATAGTTGGCTGGACAAACTATTATTTATTGAATATTGATTTTAGTTTATTTTCCACCCCTTATGGCTAATTTTATCTGGTGAAAGGTCAAATCGCTCTGTGGTGGAAAGTACTGTTTCAGGTACGTTTGAACTATTTATCATGTATACATTTTTTATCCCTTACAAAATCAATGTATTGCCTTTGAATTACGATGAAACAGTAGAGACATTTGGTCTACAATTTCATTAAAACTCTTGAACTGCCTTTTCATTCAGTATCCTTATTACATCACTTCCATAAGACAACATTTATTATTTTTCTTGCATGTAGTGAACTTCTGAGGACCACAGCATACCAGCAGGACATTCATGCATGAGCATACACTGTCTTCAATGCCTAAGCCCTCAATGAAAAGGACACAAACAAATCTTATGCTCACACAACAAAATCCACCACAACAGTTTGTGTCTAACATGCAGTTGTCATTTGCACATACAGAATGACCCATAACGCAGTTACCCGAGAATTTTTTCCTTTTATTTACATCTTACTAAATGGTTAAATTACTTTTGGCCCACTCTGTACATGTGTGGTACTATTAGCAAAGGGATGTCTTTGCCAGCAAGATGGCATATGATGCTCTGACCCTAAAAACTTATGGTAAAGATAAAGGTGAAACAATCCATGCACAGACCTAGAGTCTCTGAGGTTTGCAGGAGGTTGAGCCTCCCAGATATTAAGATAATCAGCACATGAAGGTGGTAAAGTTGTCATCCCTACACACTGGCTGCCTTTACACCCCAGGAAATATTCCTGGTACTCATTGCTGTAAGAGGCCGAGTCAACCCCAGGACCGTAGTGCAGCCAGAAAGATTATGTCAATGAAAAATTCCAGTGACACCATCAGGATTCCAACCCGTGACCTTCCAGCTCCTAGCACAGTGCCTCAACCAACTGCGCCATGTGCCCCACCTAAAAAATTAACAGTGACTTTAAAATTTTATACAGTACTGACTGGCTGACATATAAAACTTTTAGGTACTTAACATGACTGAGATTTTTGCCCACCTTCAAGTCTCACAGCACACCAACATCTTTATTGCATTTTGTGAATTTCCTGACCATCTAAAACCAAATGATACGATAATGTATTAAATTATGCCACATTCATGTTCTCCAGCAACCTTTAAAATTCAACATTCATAACCATCATGTTCCATACACACTTAACATGTTTAAACATTTAATGCATAGGAGAATATCTGAACCTAAGAAAGAATGGGAGGAGAAGAATAAAGAAACTCAAATAGGAAAAAACTTCACAATTGTTACTTTTCACCTAATACATCATAATTAGTATAATGATGAAATCAAGGCAAATGGGATCTGTAGGACATGTGGCCAATTTATTTAGTGTCTGAGAAGATCAGTGATTGAAACATCAGCCACCACTTTTTGACAGTCACAACTAAGTATTCACAGGTTTTAATCAGCATAAATGTTATCCTGCTATGCAAATACACCGAATGATTATCTACATCATTCATCTTCTTTGACAAGCTTATAGTTAATCAAAAGATTAAAAATTTCTTGATTTTGTGGAATCTAAAATGTTATTACCATTTTCCCAAAAGCTCCTATACTGAACAAATGTAATTCATTCCACAATTGTTCTTCCTGTTCCACTAAAATCCATATAAATATTATCTTCCCATCTATGTCTATGTCTCCCCTCAGATTTTCATTCCAAAATGTTATGTATGCAGTTCTCCCACGGCATTCTGCATGGCCTGCTCACCTTATCTCCTTCTAAATAATCGATCTAATAATTTAAGGTAAAGATTACAAATTAGGAAATTCCTCAAAACAAAAACTGAACAAAATAATGATTATTGTACTCAATGCACATGTACAAAGTTTCCTCGGATTTATTTTTGGACAACAAAATAATTGGTAAAACGTATTCAGTTATATAAATGAACTTCCCAAATAACTGTTGTGACATGGCCCCTTAATAAGTAACAGATACAATCTTCCTGCCTCGTGACATGAAACGTGTCAGCAAAGTTAAACTCTTCAAACAACACTGACCTACTAAGAGTTTTATAGTCTGTTCTTCTTAAAAACTGGAACAAAAAATTCCCCTTAAAAGAAGGACTTCCAAACAAAACAATTATCCTAACTACTAAGTCTTTTATAATGCCAGTCTAAATGTCAGATCAACAACTGAACTTTTCAACATGACCCCAATGTGAAGCTGCCATCAATATAAATAATAAAAGAACCTGTCAGAATGATGACAATGTCAATATTAACAGAACTGCTGTCTGTTTCTTCACAGCAGGCTGTAGCCCGCATTATGCTGTGACAGTAGGTTCAGTGGGTCTAAAACTGGCAGTGGGATCAGAATGCTGCACTTGTTCATGCATTTTGGAGTAACTCTCCCCTAACCTTCTCCAACAAGGAAGTTAAAAACAGAACGCTGAATTGCTATATAATGCTGTACCCTGAAACATTACTTTGGCCACTATCTGAACTACAAGATGTTGGTCAGTGTCGGATGGGGTGGGGTGACTTTCCAAAGGGGAAGCAGATTGTTCATAACAAGAGAACTTAAAAGACAGGTGGACCTAGCCGCTAGTGCATTCTTCCACTTCATGCACTTCATTAAAATCATACCAAATGAACCTTAAGAGTCAAACTTCATGCATTGCTGTACTTAAGTCAAAGCAAACAATTGTGATGCACATTCTTGTATTCATACCTTTGATTAAATTCAGATATATCACGTGACCATCAGTTTTAAAGTAACATGACATGAGTCTTTCAAAGGGAATTCTGCAACACAGGCACGGTTTAAAATTTCAGTTTGTACACTCACTTCAGGTATTGATCCCAAACCCACCAAGCTGTGAAAGTATAGGAGACAGACGCAGAGTTCTTAATTTAAACAGATAATTTACTGTAGCTGTATCGATTTGATGGCAAATGAAGTGAAATCTGATTTTAAAGATCAGTGAAACATTCATCCATAGCCCATGTTTATAAATGATGGACTGAACAGTTCTTATCTTATTTAACAATACTTTTCAACAACAATTATTTCACAGTATCAAATGGTAAGGATGATTTTGGATGATAAATTGGGAAGGATATGGAATAAGTCCATCAGGGGCATTCTTTACCCCCCGCATTTCCTGAAGTGACTGAAGAAAAACCCATGAAAATCCTCAGTGACGATAGCGTCTGTCAATACCCAGATCCTTAGAGCTGTGAAGCAATGTTAACAGTAACAAGTACAAAGCAACAGAAAAAGAAGTAAATACTTTCAGATTTTCATGAAACAGAACACATTATGATAGTAAACTCATGTATGTTATTGACACATAAATTCTAAATATTTTGTTAATCCAAACCAGAAAAAAATTTGTATTATAGTAATAATAATATTAATACCAAAAGTTTATATTTAGTAATAATAAATCTACATAAAATTAATGCAAAGTCAACATTCTTTCTTTTCAAAATATAAAGATAAGTTCGAATTAAAAATGAAATAAAGGAGAAAAATACAAGTGTCTGTTGTAACATGCAACACAGTGAATGAAGAAAGGATTTATAATGTTTTAATACAATCCTGTAAGTTAAAAAAAAATATACAAAGCCACCTTTAAATATACCCAATGTCTGGCATCAATAAGGCTACTACATTTTACACAACAATGAATGCAAAATTAAGTATAATGTGTTATCTCTTGAAGCAAATGTAGGATGAATTTTCTATACAATAAATGAGAGTGTAATGTAAGGATGAGATGTCAGTTCATGGAATAATATTTGTGACGACACAAAACTAACCTCACTTTACATATTTTTATATGCCCAGTGATGACCCTATCATGTCAAAATATGTAGCAATTTTATAGAAACAAATATTTGTCTTTATAATTGAAAAATTGTTGTTATATACTGCATTCTCTATTCTCTGAAACACAACAGGATGTCTTCAGTCAAGATTAGTTTCATGGTTGCTGCACTACAGTGTTGTTGTTGTTGTTGTTGGTTTTTTTTTTGGGGGGGGGGGGGGGCCTCCCCTTCCACGGCCACCTTTTTTAAAAATGGCCCCCCCCACTATTTTTTCTATAATACGAGCACAAAAAAAACAGCTTTGAGAGAAACAAAAACAAAAGAAAA
>Ga0131853_10004503_pt1 | contig 24961 bp, 20 predicted proteins | sample TergutLab28metaG_FD_92764 | JGI IMG/M metagenome (GOLD analysis project Ga0131853, IMG submission 92764) | Labiotermes labralis P1 segment gut microbial communities from Petit-Saut dam, French Guiana - Lab288 P1 (version 2) (version 2) | ecosystem: Host-associated > Arthropoda: Insects >...
CCGTGGCCATCACGCCGGGTTCGCCCGATGCGCGCGACCGCAGGCCGGGCAACGTTCACGAAGGAGTGCCGTCATGGAGCACGAACGGAAGGACAGCAGCGACAAGCACAGGGAAGACCTGTACGACGAAGCGGTCGAAGAATCTTTCCCTGCCAGCGACGCGCCCGCGGCGTGCGGCGCAACGCGGATCGAGAGTCCGGACGAGGCGGATACGCCGCCGAAGAAGCCGAAGGGAAACGCTTCTGGAGAAGGTAAAAAGCCCACGCGCCGCCACGATGGCGGCGCGTGAGCCCTGTGATACATCAGCCCCGGGGTGCGGATCGAGTGACGCGTAGCGCGTTCCTTCTTTCCGCCTTCGACCCTGTCGGGCGAGCCATTCGACTACGCCCTGGGCGTGCGCCCGGCACCGGTCACGCGTTGGCGCTCACGCCGCCGCGCGAGACGTTCGTGCCTGCGCGGTTCATCTGCAACTGCACGCCCGCGAAACACAGCGCGCCCACCACGAGCGAGCTGATCATGAACACGAAACCGCTGCTGAAGGTGCCGCTCGTTTTGACCAGATAGCCGACGACCAGCGGCGCGATAAATCCGCCGATCTGGCCGCCGGTGTTGATGATGCCGGCGAACACGCCGCGCGCACCGTCCGGCGCGAGTTCCGTGACGATTGCCGCGTACGGCGACAGGCAGCCATACAGCAGGAACGCCGCGGCCGATAGGCCCACGACGCACGAGACGAGCGACGTCGCGCTGTACGCCAGATAGAGCGCGAGGCCCGCGAGCAGATAGCCGCACCCCACGAGCCAGGCGCGCTTGCGATGCAGCAGGCCGCTGCCGAGCCATCCGAGCACCACGATCCCGAGGAAGCCGAACAGATAGGGCACCGATGCCGCCACGCCGAGCGCCTTCAGGTCGATGTGACGCTGCTCCGAAAGGTAGGTGGGCATCCAGCCGAGAAAGCCCCAGTAGCCGACGTTGAAGGTCAGGTAGCCGAAGAACAGTAGCCAGGTGCTTTTGCGGCCGGCGAAGAGTCGCCATTGCCCCATGCGGTCACGGCTCGTGCGAACTTGTGTTTTGGCTTCGATTTTCGCCCCGGGAATCGTGAAGTAAATGATCGCCGCGACGACGAGCCCCGGAAACGCGAACACGTAGAACACGTGCCGCCAGTCGCCGTGCTGCAGCACGCCTGCGACGATCGGCGCGACCACGGCCGGCCCGATTGCCAACGCGCTGAGCCAGACGCTGTGCGCCTTGGCGGCATCTTTGGTGCTGAAGTTATCGGCGACGGCCTTGTAGACCGCCGCGTTGCTGGACCCTTCCGCGAGGCCGAAGCAAAAGCGCGCCGTGATCAGCACGGCCATGGTCGTCGCGATGCCGGTCATGCCGGTGAACAGCGAGAACAGCACCGGCGCCATGACGAGCATCGCCTTCGTGCCGAAGCGGTCTGCGAGATAACCGCCGGGCAACTGCATCAGCGCGTAGCCAAGCGCGAACGCAGCCAGCAGAACGCCGAACTGTTCCGCGTCGAGATGCAGCGTATGCATCATCGTCGGACCCGCCACGGAAATGCTTACACGGTCGAGATAGTTCACGAACTGCAGCAGCCAGGTCATTACCAGCAACCGGTATCTCAAACTCATGTCTTCTCCGTGCTTATTTATTTGTGGAAAAACGGACGTGCGACCGGTGAAACGGCAGAAATAGAAACGACGTCTGCTGCGTACGTTAGTGGAGTGCACAGCACGACACAAGCGTGGCGTGATTGGGGAATTCCCGTAGGCGCAGTGGAGCGAGGGATTTTAAGAGCCAGTAAATTTGCTCTTTTGTTTCTAGAGTCAAACTTCTATCCGGAAACCATTACTGTATGCCTGGTTTGAATATCACTCGCAGCGACGGGTAAACCTGAACGGTAAAATTGACGTTAAAACGCTGGCGTGTCGATCAAGCGGACGCTGACGCAACCTCGCGCGCGTGTCGTCTTCAGAATCGACTTGGTTATTCTGCAATACTAAAATTTGGTATCCTGAATGTACTTAAATTTCCGCTTAAACAGGCGGAAACGGGCTCGCCAATGGCGTCGGATGGCCTCGACTTCTATCCAGATTCTTTGCGCGAAACGAGGATGTTTCTTTTACCGAAAGATAATCTCCGGAGTCGCGGCGTGTGTATGGTTATTTAGTCTGATAAATACATCATCGCTATTCGTCTGTGTATTTCAGCGGTTACAGTCGTTACACTCCGCGTGATTTATTTCTCGATTTCTTTTCGATTTCTATCACCTATCGTGACTTCTGCGGGAATGCGCGTGCGCGGTTGTCCGGTTCCTGCTGAGCAAGCGTAGCGATGGGAGTGAGGATCCTTTCGAGCCAACCTCCGTTGGCATATTGCTGACGCCAGCGGTGTTGTGGTCGCCATAGGTTTTATCTAGTCGAGAATGACCGGGAGCGTCCAATATGTTGCATGCCTTCTTCTTCGATTCCGCCGCAAGCCAGCCGCGCAGCCCCGCTTTGTGGGTCGATGGGCGATCTTATTCCTACGGAGAGATCGAGACGCGAGCGCGACGTATCTCTTGCGGGTTGGCATCGATCGAGCGGCCCGGCGACGCAAGGCGCTGCCTGCTGTTTGCGTACCGAAGTGCAGCCGCGTATTGGGGCGTTCTAGGCATACTCAATGCCGGCCTGGCCTATGTGCCGCTTAGCCCGAAGATGCCGGCTGCGCGGCTCGCGGCCATTATCGAACAGTCCGGTGCGTCGTCGATGCTGGTCGACCGGCGTTGCGCCAAAACGCTGGATCAGGTGCTGCCTCTCCTTGCGGAACCGCCGCGAATCTTCCTGCTTGAAGACGACGAAGAAGAAGCAACCGATGCTGGCCCGCATCCTGCAGCCGCCCGGCTTCAGCCTTTGCCAACGGCGCCCTCCAGGCTGCGCCGAGCCGCGATGAGCGATGTCGCTTACGTGCTGTTTACTTCCGGATCGACGGGCACGCCAAAGGGCGTGCCAATCAAGCATGCCAACGTGGTCTCCTACGTAAAAGGCCAATTGCAGTTGCACGGCAAACAAAGCAACGCGCGATACATTCAGTTATGCGAACTGACGTTCGATCCGTCCATACACGACATGTTCGTTTGCTGGGCAAACGGCGCTTGCCTGTACGTGCCTTCCACCGTCGACCCGCTGTTCAACGCGGAATTCATCAAGCATCACGCGATTACCCACTGGAATAGCGTGCCTTCCGTGGCCGGCTTCATGAAGCAATTGCGCAAGCTTGCGCCCGGAGCCTTTCCGAGCCTGCGGGTTTCCCTGTTCGGCGGCGAGCCGCTGACCGGAGCGCTCGCGCATGCATGGATGCGTGCGGCGCCCAATACCCGGGTCCTGAATATGTACGGGCCGACCGAGACGACGATTGCCTGTACGTGTTTCGAAGTGCGCCCGGGATTCCTTGACGATGGACAGAACACGGCGCTGCCGCTGGGGTGGGCCCTGCCGGGCGTGGAATTGATGGTGGTCGATGCCGCGCTCGAACCTGTCGCCCTCGGCGAGCGTGGCGAGTTGCTGGTGGCGGGCCCTCAGATCGCAGACGGCTACCTCATACCCGGCGAAACAGGCAGTCGTCGTTTTTTCCACAAAGATTATCCTGGCCGGCGCTCGCAACGCTGGTACCGGACAGGGGACGCCGTGAGCGCCACCGCGGACCAGGGAATCCTGTTTCATGGCCGTCTCGATATGCAGGTCAAGATTCGCGGCAACCGGGTTGAACTGGAAGAAGTCGAGACCGTCGTGCAAGCGTGCAGTCAGGGGGCGCCGTGCGTGGTGGTCCCCTGGCCGGTTGACGAAGCGGGACGTGCCACCGGCCTGATCGCTTTCGTGGCGAGCGCCAGCGTCGAGCCGGCTCTGGTTCTGCAGGCGTGCCGGCAACGCTTGCCGCCTTATGCGGTTCCGCAGGGCGTCGTGACTGTCGATTCGTTACCGCTCAATGCGAACGGGAAGATCGATAGAAGGGCGCTCGCACGCCAGTGCGTCAGCGACCTCACGGCCGACCGGTCCGTGCGATCCGTGGAACTGCCTGTACAGCGTATCGCCTGACGCCTTTATCCATGAACATGCGAACGACACCCCTCGGACGCGCGCGGATCACGGAGGAATCCATGAAAGCCGCCTTGCGCAACATCCTTTCGGAAACGGCGTGCCTCGAGGTGCCCGTCGCGAGCCTGAGCGATACCGACGACCTCTACACCGTCGGTCTGTCTTCGCTGGGCACCATCCGCGTGATGCTGGCCGTCGAAGAGGCGTTGGGCATCGAGATACCGGACGAGCTGATCACGTTCGATCTGTTTCAAAGCATCGAGTCTCTCGCGAACACGCTCGCTTCGCTGGGACAGGATGACGCGACCGTACAACTACAGAAATAAGAGAAATATCAGGAATGCCAGGAAAAACAGAAATGACAAGGACAGGGAGGTCCTGCAATGAAGTCAACGATGAAGCCGATAATGAGGCCGGTCATCTTCGATGGCTGTTATGGAGCGTTGCACCTCCCCGCAGGGGGGAGCGTGACAACGGCGGTCGTGCTGTGCAGCCCGTTTGGCTATGACGCGCTTTGCGTACATCGCGGCTGGCGCGAGCTTGCGGAGAGACTGGCGGCGCAAGACGACACAGCCGTGCTGCGGTTCGACTATCCGGGAACCGGTGATTCGGGCGGCGGCGAGGAAGACCCGCAACGCCTGCGTGCATGGGTCGAGAGCATCAAGACCGCGGCGCGATATCTGCGTGCGTCTACCGGTGCGACTCGCCTGATTCTTTGTGGCTTGCGGCTCGGCGCGCTGCTCGCGGTCATGGCCGCCGAGGAACTGGGCGACGTGGACAGCGTGATCCTGATGGCGCCCGTTATCGCAGGCAAGCGCTATATCCGCGAATTGCGCATGCAGTATGAGGGATGGCTCAAGACGCCCAACGGTCACGCTACGGTACACGAACATACCGATGCGCAAACAGTGGGTGCGTTTGGATTCCAGCTCCATGCCGACACACTCGGCGAACTGACCGATGTCGATCTTGCGCGGCGCGAGCGTGTCCCGGCGCGCCGAGTGCTGGTGCAGGACATGTCCGGTGGCGCGGCGGCGCGCCAGCTCGTGGAGCACTACCGTGAGCAGGGTGCGAGCGCAGACCTCCAGCTCGTTCCCGAGTTCGACAAATTCCTGATCGATCCACGATCCAGCGTCACGCCTCGACACGCTTTCGATTGCGCGCTTGAATGGCTGGGCTATCAGTCCGACGCACAGGGGAAGTTCGCGCCTGAATTGCTGCCGCCGTCCACCGACACCACGATCGATTTTTCCGGGGGACAGGAGAGGCCGGTGGTGTTCGGGGAAGGGCCATATGCAGGCATTATCTGTACACCTAATAATGTGACGAATCCCTCGCTTGCCGTACTGATCCTCAATACCGGCGGCGTGCATCGTATCGGCGACGCGAGGCTTGCCGTGGTGATGGCGAGAAGGCTTGCGGCGCAAGGCATCGCCTCATTGCGCATGGATTTGATGGGAATCGGAGACAGCCGGCAGCACGGAGCGTCCACGACGATCGAGGACATCTATACGCGATATGCAGTCTCCGATGCGCTCGTGGGCGTGGACTGGCTGACGGCAGCCGGATATGAGGGCGTCGTGACGTTTGGCGTCTGTTCGGGCGGGTACGTCAGCATTCACGCAGCGCTGGCTCATCCTCGCGTGGTGGGCTGCATGTCGGTCAACATGCCGTCGTTTTTCTGGAATGCACCGGAACTGAAGCAGGGTGCGCAGCACATCGAATCCAATCGCGTGTATTGGCGCTCGGCGCGCAGTCCCCGCAAGTGGCTCAGGCTGCTGACCGGGCGTTCACATGGAAGAGCGATTGCGCTCGGCATGGCGCGTCGCGGGTTCGTGCGCCTGAGTTCGCTCGTCAGCGCCCGAATCGACGGGGCGTTTGGCATCAAGCTCACGACGAGCGCCATCCGCGGGCTGCTGATGGACCTCGAACGCAAGGGCGTGCGGACATCGCTGGTCTACGGTGGGGTCGACGTGGGACTGGATGAACTGCAGAGCCGTTTTGGACGGAACGGGAGTGCGCTTCACAGGCTGACGAACGTCAGCGTCAAGGTACACGAGCACATCGATCACTCGCTGTTTTCGCACAGCGCGCGCGAAACCGTCATGGCGCTTTTCGAAGACCATTTGCACGGGATCAGGCTTGAGAGCCCACCCCGTACCGGGCGGACCGATGGCCCTGATGCAGCGAATCTGGGCTCGAGTCCCTTGTTTCGTACATAGGCCGACGGGCCGCGCTGAGCCGTCCTGATACGACAAGGTTCGATCTTCGCATTCAGGCGGACGGCAGCGACGCACAGCCTCGCGGGCTCCAGTCGCACGACGGACGGCGCGTGTCCCCACGCGCGCCGGCGGCTCGTTGCGCATCCCTGTTTTCCAATGAGTGGACGATTACCATGACGACCAACAACCATGCGTACGACTTTTATCGATCGATAGTCGATCAGGAAATCCAGACAATCGCGTGTTCGGCGTGTCTGTCGACGGCGATCGAATCCACGTCGGACGAGACAATCCGCAAGACATTTGAGTCGGGTATGGCGTGGCTGGAGGGCTTTATCATGCAGCCTCATGCCGATCTGGGCCGCCGTGGGGCAGTGTGTCCCTTCGCGAGACCCGTTCATACCGAAAAGTCACTGGCTTTCTGTGTGTGGGACACGAATCGCCTGCCATTCAATGATTTTCTGTGTGTGCTCAGGTCATTTCCGGAATTATATTTTCAGTTGCGCGATCGCATGGGCGGCAATTCGAAGTTGTTTTCGATTTGCGTATTTGTGCGAGGCATCGAAGCAGCGCAATATAGCCAATACATCGACGAGGCCCATGCGTTGACGAAGCCTGCCTTTATGGAAGCGGGATTGATGCTTGGCGAGTTTCATCCCTTGAGTCAAACGAAAGGCGCGCATTCGGAGAGGTTCAATCCGATGCGCAGCACTCAGCCCGCATTCGTCGTGCGGGCAATTTCAGCCCATGACATCTTGTTCATCGATCGCGACGGCAGCCCCACCGAAGTCCGTCTTCGTGAATTGACGCATTATCGGCGATGGGTGGGAGACACGCTGCCGGAAGAGGAACGCGAGAGAATTCGCCACCGGATTGCGGAGCTGAAGTCGGTGACGGCGGGACGACGTTGAGCGGATGCGTGTGCGTGTGCGTGCTTATCGCTTCCGCTAGCCACTCTGCCCGATTTTCGGCAGTATCATTGCCGTGCGTTCGCGCAGGCGCCCTCGATACCCGCGCGGAATCGGGGACATGCGGAGATGAAATTCGACTCGGTCGTGCTGGGCGGCGGTATCGTCGGCGTATCGGTGGCGGTGCATTTGCAGCGGCGCGGCATGAACGTGGCGCTGGTGGACCGCCGCGCGCCGGGCAATGAGACGTCGCTGGGCAACGCGGGCCTGATTCAGCGCGAGGGCGTCTACCCGTATGCGTTCCCGCGCGATCTGGCGACGCTCGCGCGCTACGCGCGCAATCGTTCGACGGATGTGCGCTATCACCCGTCGGCCATGCCGATGCTTCTGCCGTTTCTTTGCCGCTATTGGCACAACTCACGCGCTGACCGGCATGCCGCGATCGCGCGCGCGTACTCGACGCTGATCGAGCATTGCGTCACCGAGCATCGCGACCTCATCGGTGCTGCCGGCATCGAGGCGCTGTTGCGCACCAATGGATGGATGAAGGTGTTTCGCAGCGGCGCGGCCCTGGAGGCGACCGTGGCGGACGCGCGGCGCGCGCAGCGCGAATACGGTGTCGAGCATGCAGTACTCGATAAAGCGGCACTGCGTGTCGCCGAGCCTGCGCTGAGCGACACCCTGGTGGGCGCCGTGCACTACACCGATTCGGATTCGGTTGCCGATCCGGGTGCACTCGTCACGGGCTACGCGAAGCTGTTCGAGCAACTGGGCGGCCGCGTGCTGATCGGCGACGCCGCGACGCTCGAGCCGTCGTGGCGCGTGATGACGGAGGACGGCCCCGTGGAGGCCACGTCGGCTGTCGTGGCGCTGGGTCCATGGTCGGGCGATCTCGCCGCGAAGCTCGGGTACGCGTTGCCGCTCGCGGTGAAGCGCGGCTATCACATGCACTATGCCGCCATGAATGGCGCGCAGTTGAACCACCCGGTTCTCGACGCGCAAGCGGGCTTTCTCATCACCCCGATGCTGCGCGGCATCCGCTTGACGACCGGCGTCGAACTGGCCCTGCGCGATACGCCGAAGACGCCGCTGCAGCTCGAAGCCGTGGAGCCGCTCGCTCGCGATATCTTCCCGCTCGGCGCGCGGCTCGATGCGCAACCCTGGCTAGGCTGCCGGCCCTGCACGCCGGACATGATGCCGATCATCGGGCCCGCGCCGAAGCACCGCGACCTCTGGTTCGCATTTGGCCACGCGCATCACGGTCTCACGCTTGGGCCGGTAACCGGCCGGCTGATTGCGGAGATGATGACGGGGGCGCCGACGCTCGTGGACCCGACGCCGTTTCGCGCCAACCGGTTCTGAACGGACGCTGCCATATATATCCTGCCCGTCTATATCGAACGGAATCGTTCTCTCATTTATAATCGATTCACAAACACAAACGCCTGCTGACGGATAGTGGCGGGTGTGTGCGAACGACTCCGGTGCGCCGGAACTGCGTGAGAGCCGCAGCACATTCGCAGCACATGAATACATGCCGCTAACCGCCTCCCTTATTTCCACGCTCATTGTGGCCTGCGCTTTTTTCATGGAGAGCGCGGACGCCAACATTCTCGTTACGGCGCTTCCGTCGATGGCGCGCGACTTCGGCACCGACCCGGTCGTGCTGAAAATCGCCATCGCCAGCTATGTGGTCAGTCTTGGCGTATTCATTCCGATCTGCGGCTGGCTGGCCGACCGCTTCAACGCGCGTACCGTATTCCGGACCGCCATCGGCATCTTCGTGGCGGGCTCATTGCTGTGCGCCTGCTCGCCATCGCTGTATTTCCTGACCTTCGCCCGCTTCCTGCAGGGCATCGGCGGGGCGATGATGGTGCCGGTGGGCCGCATTATCGTCGTGCGTGCGATGCCGAAAAACGAGTTCCTGCGCGCGATGAATCTGCTCAGCGTGACATGGATCGTCGCCCCGATCATGGCGCCGCTGCTGGGGGGCTTCATCACCACCTATCTGCACTGGCGGCTGATCTTCTTCGTCAATGTTCCGCTCGGTATACTCGGCATTTACATGACGACCCGGCATATCGCCAATACGCGCGAGCCGCATCCCGGTCCGCTCGACTGGACGGGTTTCATGCTATCGGGATTGGGCGCCACACTCATGCTGACCGGACTGTCGTTAATCGGCAGCCGGATCATCAGCGATCGCACCGCATGGGAAATGACGATTGTCGGCGGGCTTCTGATCGGGATTTATGTGCTGCATGCGCGCAGAACGCCGTCCCCCGTGCTCGAACTGCGCCTGTTTAAAGTCCCGACGTTTCGCGCGAGCGTGCTCGGCGGTTCGCTGTTTCGAATGGGCTTTGGCGCGGTGCCGTTTCTGCTGCCGCTGATGCTGCAGGAGGGCCTAGGCATGACGGCATTCCGCTCGGGCGTCATCACCTGCGCTTCCGCGGTGGGCAGCATCTTCATGCGGCCGCTCGTTGCGGTGACGCTGCGCCGGTTTGGCTTTCGCACGGTGCTCGTCTACAACGCGGCGTTTTCCGCTATCACGATTGCCTTGTGCGGCACTTTCTTTTCGGGCGTATCGGGCTGGTACATCTGGCTCGTGGTGCTGATCGGCGGATTTTTCTCGGCGCTGCAGTTCACCTGCCTGAACTCGCTGATCTATGCCGATATCCCGAACAACGATGCGGGCCGCGCGACGAGTCTCGGCAGCGTCGTCCAGCAGATGTCGCTGGGGCTCGGCGTGGCGATCGGGGGCATTGTGCTGCAGTTCACGCGTGCCATCTCCGGGCACACGCATCTCGCGCCGTCCGACTTCTGGCCGGCGTTCCTGGTCATCGGCCTGTTGGCGTTCGCCTCGATCCGCTTCATGCGCCGTCTGCCGGCCAACGCCGGCGATGAAATGGCGCATCGCTCGCGCAGTTAGGTAGCCGAAAAACGAACCGCGCATTTCGACAGGCGAAACAGTCGACGCGATCTGCCCATCCTGGCATCCTGCTGTGCGAACATGAATGGATCGCCACCGATCCGTTCTGGAGGTTCTCAGTGAACCCGGCTACCGCGTCCTCAACGTTGCCACCCCACACGACTTTGCGCGCGATTCGCGTGAGCGAGGCAGGCGGCCAGCCCGCCGGCAGTTTCGTCGAGACGACGCTCGACGCGCTCGACAGCGGCGGCGTCGTCATTCGCACAGTATTTAGTGGTATTAATTATAAGGACGCGCTTGCCGTGACCGGCCGCGCACCCATTATTCGCCGTATGCCGTGCATAGCGGGCATCGAGGCGGTCGGCACCGTCGTGCAGTCCGACCATGCCGATGTGGCCGTCGGCTCGAATGTGATCGTCCACGGCTTCGGGCTCGGCGTGGAGCACGACGGCGGCTTCGCCCAATACGTGCGCGTGCCGCACGAATGGGTGATGCCGCTGCCCGTTTCGCTGACGCCGTTCGAAGCCGCCACGATCGGCGTCGCCGGTTACACGGCGGCGCTCGCGATTCACCGGATGGAGCATAACGGCCTGGCGCCTGGCCATGGCCCCGTCGTCGTGACGGGTGCGACGGGCGGCGTATCGAGTCTCGGGATCGCGATGCTCGCTGCGGCGGGGTATGAAGTTACGGCGATCAGCGCAAAGACGGACGCCGAGCCTTACTTGCGCGCGCTCGGCGCCACGACCGTGCTGCCGCGCAGCGCGATCGAAGCCCCGGGCAAGCCGCTGCGGCGTGGCCAGTGGGCCGGCGCGCTGGATTCGGTGGGGGGCGACACGCTCGCGTGGCTCACTTCGACGATGCGCGACGGCGCGCCCATCGCGGCGTTCGGCAATGCGGGCGGCGCGTCGTTTTCAGGCAGCGTGCTGCCGTTCATTCTGCGCGGCGTGCAACTGCTCGGCATCAACGCCAACAGCGCGATGCCGCTGCGGCGCATCGTCTGGTCACGTATCGCAAACGATCTGCGCCCACAAGGACTCGCGGAGATCGGTCACGCGATCGCGTTCGACGAGGTACTTGAAGTCGCGCTGCGGCAGATGAATGGCGAGATGCGTGGCCGCTCGATTATCGCTTTCGACTAGACACTGGATCGTAAGATCCATCACGGAGACGCAGGTGACCCGACTCTTCAGCGAGCGCTTTCTGCATGCCCTCGAACCCGACGAGCGCGCGTTCGTCGATACCACTCGACGTCTCGTGCGCGAGACGATCGGACCCAACGCCGACGCGGTTGGCCAGGAGGACGTCTTCGCGGACTCGACGTTCCGTTTGCTCGTCGAGCATCGCATCATCGGCACGGCATTTCCGCGCCGGCATGGCGGCAGCGATGCCCGTCAGCGTCTGCGGATCCGGCTCGTCGAGGAACTCGGGCGCGTGTGCAGTGCCGCGGCCTCGCTGGTCACCGGTGCGGACCTGTCGTGCCGCGCCATCGTCGCCGGCGCATCCGATGCAGTCGCGGACCAGCTGTTGCCTTCGCTGTGCAACGGTTCGCTCCAGGCGGCGTTTGCGCTGACCGAGCCCGGCGCGGGCTCGGACGTACGCAATCTCGCGACGGTCGCGGTGCGTGACGGCGAGGGTTATCGCGTGAGCGGGCGCAAGAAGTTCATCACGCGCGCCAATGTTGCCGACTGGTACGTCGTCATCGCACGCTGTCGCGACGCTGGCGACCTTGGGGCGTCTCGCGCCGACGATCCGTTCGTTGCGCTGCTGATACCGCGCGACGCGCCAGGACTGTCGGTGAGCGAGCCGACCGCGAAACTCGGATGGTTCGGCGTGCCGATCGCGGAATTGCGCTTCGATAACGTGCGTGTCGATGCGACCTGGCGGCTCGGTCAGGAAGGCGAGGGTTTCGCACTGGCCCAGGATGCCCTGGTGCGAGCGCGGCTCGGCCATGCGTCGATGGCTTTGGGCCGCGCGATGGGTGCACTCGAAATCGCAGCGACATATTGTTGCGACCGCAACGTGTTCGGCAAAGAACTCGGTGCACATCAGGGCGTGCAATGGATACTCGCTGACGCGCTCACGCAGATCGAAGCGGGCCGCGCCCTCGTGGACGCCGCCGCACAATGCTACGACCGAGGCGACGCGGACGCCGCGGTGCAGGCCTCGATGGCCAAGATGTACGCGACCGATCTCGGCATGAAAGTCTGCACCGACGCGCTGCAACTCACGGGTGGCCGCGGCTATCTGAAGGCGTTCCCGCTGGAGCGCTTTTTCCGCGACGCGAAGCTCAATCAGATCGGCGAAGGGTCGAGCGAGGTGCATCGCACCGTGATCGGACGCGATGTCATGCGACGCATGGGCGAGGAGGGGATGGAGCGGCATCCGTGTTTGCCGGAAGGGATGTCCACCACCGATTTCTGAGGCGATCAGAAATACTCAGCAAAACTCAGATCACCTTCTCTTGCTTCAGTCGGGCCAGCGCCGCTTCATCTAGCCCCAGCTCGCCATACACATGCGCGTTGTGCTCGCCGAGCGACGGGCCGCTGCGCGGCGGCGGGATCTCGCGTCCTTTCACGCGCGGCACGATGCACGGCGCGGGAATGGTGCCGAGATCCGGGTCGGGCAAGCGGATCACCGTATCGCGTGCCGTGAAATGCGGGTCGGCGACGATGTCCTCGATCGTGTAGATCCGCGTATGCGGCACGCCCACCGTGGTCAACCGCGCGTCGAGCTGATCGAACGGCAGTTTCGCGAACGCCTCGGCGAGCAGCGCATCGAGCGTTGGCCCGTGCTGGACGCGGCTCACGTTGTCGAGGAAGCGTGGATCGTCTGGCAGCGTTTCCATCCCGAGCATCGCGCAGAGCCGCCGGAAAATCGGCTGCGACGATGCAACGAGCGTGAAAGACACGCCATCGGCGCTCATGTACATGTTCGACGGCGCGGTATACGTCGCTCGGTTGCCGTTATGCCCGCGCACGACGCCGAGCTGTTCGTGTTCGACCGCCAGCGGTTCGAGCATCCGGAATAGCGCCTCCGTTGCCGATAAATCGATCTCGACGCCGAGTGCCTCCGGGTCCGAGCGCATCCGCACCATCTCCGCTGCAATTGCGAAGGCGGCAAAGGTGCCCGCCACGGTGTCGCCGAGCGGGAAATTCATGTGCAGCGGCATGCCACCCGCTTCGCCGCACAGATTCGTGAGGCCGCTCATCGCTTCGAACACGCGCGCGAAGCCGCCGTTCTGCCGGTAAGGCCCGGTTTGACCGAAGCCGGTCAGACGCAGCACGACGAGGCGCGGATTCACCGCGTGCAGCGTATCGAAGTCGAGCCCCCATTCTTCGAGCTTGCCCGAGCGGAAATTTTCCACCAGCACATCCGCTTGCGCGGCGAGCTTGAGCAGCAGCGCGCGTCCTTCCGGCTTGCGCACATCGAGCGTGATGCCGCGCTTGCCGCGATTCGTGACCTTCCAGTAGAGCGATAGCTCGCCCTTGACCGGCTGCAGCTTGCGTAGTGCATCGCTGCCATCGGGCAACTCGATCTTCGTGACATCCGCCCCGAGGTCGGCGCACAGCGCGGTGCCGAACGGCCCGGCTACCACGGCCGAAAGATCGAGAATGCGAACGCCCGCAAGCGGCCCTTGCGACGGCGAACTCCGCGTGGTCATGGCGTCTCCTCTCTGCATGATGGGGTCAATGAGTGGTCAATGGACATTGCCAAGGTAGGCGACAAGGGTGCGCCAGTTCAACTGGCATTCCGCAGAGCGAAACACTATGCTGGATTCCTTGACCAACCTGAAGCGGAATCCGACCATGGGGTCGTCAACGTCTAAGCGGCCTACTTCGCCAGTCAAACGCATGCAAGCGCAGCCCATCTCGCCGCCGGAACGCCGCAGTGCAGGTGATGCAGGCGCGCCCGCGCCGCAGCAAGAAGAGTCCACCGATCGTCAGTTCGCGATCAATCTCGCGCGCGGCCTTCAGGTGTTGCGGGCGTTCACGCCGACCGAGCCGATGCTCGGCAACCGCGAACTCGCGGACCGCACGGGTCTGCCCAAAGCGACGATCTCGCGACTGACCTACACGCTTACGCTGCTCGGTTATCTGAACCGCAGCGAGAAATTTCAGCGATACCGGCTCGGCCCCGGCGTGTTGACGCTCGGTTATCCGATGCTTGCCGCGATGCAGATCCGGCAGATCGCGCGGCCCTACATGGAGTCGCTCGCGCGGGAAACGCGCTGCACGGTGAATCTCGGCATGCGCGACCGGTTGAACATCGTCTATGTGGATACATGCCGCCCGGAACGCGACAACAATGCGCATCCGGATATCGGCAGTACGCGTCCGTTGCTGGCCACTGCGCTGGGTCGTGCGTTGCTGATCGGCGCGAGCCTTGAGGAGAGAACGGCGGTTTTGAACCGCCTGCGACTGAGCGATCCGGAACGCTTCGCGCAGGATCTTCCGGCCTGGGAGGCCGATCTCGCAGCGTTCGCGCAGCGCGGCTTCACGCGCAGCCGCGGCGACTGGATCAAGGACATTCACGCGGTGGCGGTGCCGATTCGCCAGCCGCCGCACGAAGAAGGCATTGCGCTGAACTGCACGATCGTGAGCCGCCGCGTCACGGACGACTGGCTCGAACGCAAGGTCGCGCCGTTGCTACTGGAAACGGCGCTGCGTATCGAGCGCGCTTGCGGCGTCATCGATGCCGCCGGCGACGGGCGCCACGCGACCTGAACCGGTCGCCCGAAACACGACACGAATCTGGGAATACACGAGGAACACGACGATGATACGCGACGCCGTTAAGTTGAACTTACTACTTACGCAGTTGTACCGCTTCGTCGTGGACGAATGCATTCCGCTCGAGGCGCAGGTGGATCGCGACGACGCGTTGCCGGATTCGATCGTGGAGCGGATGCGCGCGCTCGGCCTGTTCGGCCATAGCATTCCTGAGGCATACGGCGGCGCCGGGCTCACGACCGAGGAACTCGCTTGCGTGAACATGGTCGTATCGCAGTGTGGCCCGGCGTTTCGCGCACGCTTCGGCGGCAATACGGGCATCGGCTCCGAAGCGTTGATTGCCGACGGTACCGAAGCGCAGAAACGCCGCTATCTGCCGCAACTCGCGAGTGGCGCGATGACTGGCGCATTTGCCCTGACCGAGCCGGGAGCAGGCTCGGATGCCATCGCGCTTGCGACGACCGCCGTGCGCGACGGCAACGACTACGTACTGAATGGCAGCAAGCGCTATATAACGAATGCGCCGATTGCCGACTTGTTCACCGTGTTCGCGCGCACGGATCCCAACGAGCCGGGCGCTCGCGGCATTTCTGCATTCTTGATTGAGCGGGGCACGCCTGGCCTGAAGACCTCGCCCGCGTACCGGATGATGGGCCAGCGCGGATCGCCGGTTGGCGAGGTCTATCTGGAGGATTGCCGCGTGCCTGCCGCCGCCTTGCTGGGCGGCGAGCCGGGCATGGGCTTTCGCAGCGCCATGAAGGCGCTCAACAAGCAGCGCATCAATCTGGCGGGCCTGTGTATCGGGCCGGCGATCCGCCTGCTCGACGAGATGCTCGTGCGCGCGCGCGAGCGCGAGCAGTTCGGCAGGCCGATCGCGGACTTCCAGCTAGTTCAGCAACTGATCGCGCAGAGCAACATGGAGATCCATGCGGCGCGCGCCCTGGTGCTGGACACGGCACGCGCGCGCGACCGCGGCGAGGACGTGACGATGACGGCCTCGATGTGCAAGCTGTTCGCGACGGAAATGTGCGGACGCGTTGCCGATCGCGCAGTGCAAGTCTACGGCGGTGGCGGATTCATCGCGGACAACCCGGTTGAGCGGCTCTACCGCGACGTGCGTCTGTTCCGCCTTTACGAAGGCACGTCGCAGATCCATGAACTGAACATCGCGAAGCTGACGTTGCGCGGCGAGCCGGACGACACGCGGCACCGGCAGTTGCATCAGCCGCTCGCGGCGCAGCGGAGCGCATCATGATGCGCCTCGCCGCCACACCGATCTGCCGCGATCTGGGCGTGCGCTATCCGATTTTCGGCTTCTCTCACGAGCCCGATGTGATTGTTGCGCTCGCGGAGGCGGGCGGTTTCGGCGTCCTCGGCCTCGCGCGGGAAATGCCGCACGAGATTGCGCAGATCATCGAACGCATCGAAGTGCGGCTCGCCGGCAAGCCGTATGGCATCGATCTCATGCTGCCCGCGAGCGTGCCGCAAACGGCGGAGATCGGTGGCGTGCAGGCGCAGATTCCACCCGCGCATCGCGCGTTCGTCGACGGTTTGCGCGCGCGCTTCGGTCTGCAAGCGCCGACGCGGCCCACGTTCTTCACGACTCAGGTACGCAGCGAGGCGCTGTTCAACGCGCAGATCGACGCGGTGCTCGCATCCCGCGCACGCGCCGTGGCGACCGCCATCGGCATCCGGCCGGATTTGATTGCGCGCGCGCGGGCCGCGGGCAAGTACACGATCTCGCTCGTCGGCACGCCGCGCCACGCGCAGAAGGCGCTCGACCTTGGCGTCGACGCGATCGTGGCGCAAGGCTGCGATGCAGGCGGCCATACCGGCCCGATCGGCACGTTTTCGCTGGTTCCGCAGATCGTCGCCATGGCGGGCGGCAAGCCGGTGCTCGCCGCGGGCGGCATCGGCACGGGCGCGCAGGTTGCCGCGTCGCTGGCGATGGGCGCGCAGGGCGCGTGGCTCGGCACGTTGTGGCTTGCCGCCGCGGAGAACCATACGCCGCCCGCGCTGCTCGCAAGACTGATTCACGCCGACAGCGGCGATACCACGATTACGCGTGCGCACAGCGGCAAACCGTGCCGTGTCGTGCGCAGCGAGTGGATCGATGCGTGGCAGGAGGCGGGCGCGCCCGACCCGCTGCCGATGCCGCTACAGCAGGCGCTGACCGGGGCGGACTTCAGCGCGATGCACGAATACGACGACGCCAACCTCATCTATGAGGCTGCCGGGCAGAGCGTATTCGCGATCACCCAACCGACGACGGTCGCTGCACAGGTAAGCGCGTTGATTGCAGAAGCCGACGCGGCGCTTCAGGCGCTCGAAGGTGCGATGAGCAGTACGCCGCTATGATCGGGTGCCCATAGCGAGCGAAACAACGCGCGTTTGCGCATATAAGCAGACATGGAGACGACAGATGAAACACAAAGGATCAATCCATGCATGGCTGATCGTCGCCATGCTGTTTCTGTTCATGGTGATCAATTTCGCGGACAAGGCCGTGCTGGGTCTGGCCGCCGTGCCGATGATGCGCGACATGCATCTCACGCCGCGCGAGTTCGGCCTCGTCGGTAGCAGCTTTTTTCTGTTGTTCTCGCTGTCGGGCATTGCCTTCGGTTTCTTCGCGAATCACGTGCAAAGCAAGTGGCTGATTGCAGCGCTTGCGATCGTGTGGAGCGTGGCGCAGTTTCCGCTGGTGGCGACGACGGTGACGCTGCCGGTCCTGATCGCGAGCCGTGTGCTGCTGGGTTTCGGCGAAGGGCCGGCGTTTCCGCTCGCGCAGCACGCCTGCTACAAATGGTTCGACAACGCGCATCGCAATGTGCCGAACACGATCGTGCAGCAGGGCTCCAGCGCCGGGCTGATGCTCGCGGGGCCGATACTGTCGTATCTGATCGTGCATTACGACTGGCATCGCGCGTTCTTCGCGCTCGGGATCGTCGGCGCCGTGTGGACGCTCGTCTGGCTCGCTGTCGGGCGCGACGGCACGGTGGGCAGCACGAGCCAGGCGGTCGATGCCGCCGCTTCGAGCGCGAAGGAGGGCGGGGCGTCGTTCATGTACCGGCATCTGCTGCTGAACAAGACGTTTATCGGCGTGCTCTTCATCTATTTCGTCGAGTACGCGGTGATCTCGCTGACGTTCACATGGTTCGCCGTGTATCTGCAACTCGGTCTCGGCTTTTCGCCGATCGTGACGGGTTGGATTTTCTCCGGCATCGTAGGCTCGTTCATTCCGCTGACGCTGATACTCGCGTGGTGGTCGCAGCGGATGATTCGCAGCGGCCGTAGCTCGCGACTGGCGCGCGGCGTGCTGACCAGCGCGTTCGCCATACTCGGCGGCGTATTGTTCGTCGCGATATCGGCAGGGTTGAGCCCTGCGCTGAAGGTGCTGTGCCTCGCACTGGGCGGCGCGGCGAGTCAGCTCGTGTTTTCGTTTGGACCCCTGATGATCAGCGATATCGTTTCGGTGAAGCAGCGCGGTGCGCTGCTCGGCATCAACAGTTCGATCGGCACGCTCGCCGGATTGATCGCACCCGCGCTGATGGGGGGCATCGTTCAGGCGAACAACGGCGTACCGGCGGTGGGCTACGAACACGGCTTTCTCGCGGTCGGCGCGATGTTGCTGGTGAGTGGCGCACTCGGGCTCGTGCTCCTCAATCCCGAGCAGACGCGTGAGCGTATTCTTGCGGCGGCTCTGCGGCGGTCGAGCGGCGCAAATTCCACGCAACACGGGGTCGCGCGTATTGATGCGACGGGGCGATAACGGCGTGCTGCGATCGGCGAAATAGCCGGGAGGGTGTGGATCATAAGGGTTGGATATTTAACGTTTTACGTTATATTATTTATCAAAATTCCCAGCCCAGCGATCCATGTCCGATACCCTTCCCGACGAAATCCGCCTCGCCGCCGAAATCGACCGGCTAAAGACCGAGTTCCCGAAGACCCGCGAGCTTTACCGCGAGGTATGCGCGCTGATGTTCTTCCGCTTCGGCATCACGCCAACGGCGAACCGGCTCTATCAACTGGTGCGCCGCGGCAGCATGGGCACCCCGACCGCGGTACTCGGGGAGTTCTGGTCCGATCTGCGCGAGAAGAGCCGTGTACGGATCGAACACGCCGACTTGCCCGAAGACCTGCAAGGCGCGGCGGGCGAACTCATCGGTGCGCTGTGGACGCGTGCGAGTGCCGCCGCGCAGGCGTCGCTCGCCGCGTTACGCGATGAAGTCGAGGAAGTGCGTCAAGCAGCGCAAGCCTCGGTGCAGGCGCGCGAAGCCGACCTGGAACGCACGGAAACGGCGCTCGAACAGCGCACCAACGCATTGCTCACGGCACAGGTGCGCATCCACGAACTGGAGCAGGCGCAGGCCGCCGCCGAGACTACGCGTGGCGCGCTCGAAGCCGAGATTGCGCGGCTGCAGCAGGAGCGCCGGGAGGGCGACATGGCGCTCGCGCAGGCGCGGGCCGAATTCGCCGCGCAACTCGACAGGCAGCGCGAGAGCACGGAGCTTGCACAAACCCGTTTGGAGGCGTCGGAAAAGCGCGCGCTGCTGGAAGTCGAGCGGGAGCGCACGGCTAATGCACGGCTGCAACGCGAACTGGAGGCGTCGACGAAACGTGCGGTCAAGGCCGACGAAGGGGCGCGCGTCGAAACCCAGTCGCTGCAATCGCAGCTAGGCGATCTGCGTCACCGTGCGGGTGTACTGGAAGGACGTTTGGAGGCGTTGCAGGCGAGTCATGATACGCAGGCGCAGGAACGGGATGTCCGGCGTCGCAACGCACCCGAGACAGGAGCGGCGGCGAAAGCGGCGCCGCGACGGGCGGGCCGTCCGGCCAAGCCCTCGCCAGCGGTGGCGAAGCGAACCGTCAAGTCCTGACTGACCCGCTTCGCTTGGGCGGGACGGGCGGCACTTGCAAAGCGCCGCCCGCCTGCTGACGACCCTCAGGCGTCGCCGAGGTGCGCGTGGAGCGTCAGCTTAGCGCCGTCGCGATAGACCACGATCGACGTGTTGTCGTCGGCCTGCGCGATCATCTGCTGCAGTTGCCGGACGTCCGTCACGGCGACACCGTCGACCGCGAGGATCACGTCGCCTGCATGCATACCGGCCGCTGCCGCGGGGCCGCTCGTGCGGGCCACGAACACACCGCCGTCCACGCCGATCTGCGCTGCTTCGTCGTCGGTCAGCGAGCGCGCGGCCACGCCAAGGCGCGGATGCGGCGTCTCGTGTTGCGCGTGGACCGAAGGCGCCGGCGTGCTGCTTGCGCCGTCGCCGGTCGCGACGATCACCGTCTGCGTTGCGCCGTTGCGCTCCACCGTCAGGCGGGCCGCGGCGCCCGATGCGAGTTGCGACACGCCGTCGACGAGGTCGGAGGGCGAGCCGATCTTGTGGCCGTTCAGGCCGACGATCACATCGCCGCGTGCGATACCCGCGGCTTGCGCCGGGCTGCCCGGTTCGACCTGCGCGACGAGCGCGCCTTGGGTCGAGTCGAGGCCGAGCTGATTCGCGGTGTTGTCATCGAGCGCCTGCACGGCCACGCCGAGGCGCGGATGCGACGAATGCGAGGCGTACCCGTGATTGACGATCTGGTCTTTCATGCGCATGGCTTCGTCGATCGGAATCGCAAACGAGAGTCCCTGGAAGCCGCCCGTGCGCGAATAGATCATCGAGTTGATGCCGATGACTTCGCCGTTCATGTTGAAGAGCGGGCCGCCCGAATTACCCGGATTCACGGGTACATCGGTCTGGATGAATTTCGTGGGGCTGTCGTCGCCGAGCGAGCGCGACTTGTTGCTGATGATGCCGGACGTCACCGTGTTGTCGAGGCCGTACGGCGACCCGATGGCGACGACCCAGTCACCGACGCGGCTGCTCGCCGGGTTGCCGATCTTGACGGTCGGCAGACCGTGGCCCGCGATCTTGAGCACGGCGACGTCGCCCGGTTTATTCGTGCCGACCACCTGCGCCGGGAATTTGCGGCCGTCGGTGAGCTTGACCGTCACCTGTTCCGCGCCTTCGACGACGTGGTTGTTCGTCAGGATGTAGCCGTCCTGGCTGATGATGAAGCCGGAGCCCAGCGCGCCTGAATGGCCGCCGTCCGGCGTTTCCTCGCTAACGGCCTCGATATGCACGACAGCCGGGCCGTATTTCGCCACGATCGACGAGAAATTCGGGGCCTGATTATTCGAGGCACCCGCCGATTCTGCGGGAGCGCTAATGGCGGTTTTTGCGCTGGTTTCTTCATCTGCGCGTGCGCGCTCGTGACCCAGGACCCAGCCTCCGGCGAGTGCCAGTGCGATCCCCGCGACCATTCCGCGTTGACGAAATTTGCTGATAGACATTTTGATTGTAAACAGGGAGGTTGTTATGGATGCGTACGGTACGCACGCGTGCTTAAACGCACCTTAAAAGATCGTGGTGCGCGCATCGATCGGTTCGCACTGCTGCATTGCACCAGCCGAATACGGGGCCAGTGAAGCCTGGGGCTGGCCAAAATACGCTGCGCACACAATCCGCCCCCGTTTCCGCGTTTTGCACCAGAATAAGGACCTCGCGGGTTTGCAATCGAACGAGGCACAACCGATGATTCCCACTCCCCCGGCAACCTATGCCGCCAGCCTGAATTTCGTGGAAATGGGCGGCCTGCTGGTCGGCGGCCTGGCGCTGTTCCTGCTGGGGCTGCAGTTCATGACCGGCGGCTTCAAGGCCATCGCCGGATCGCGTTTGCAGGAGCTGATCGGGGTCCTGACCGCGAACCGCTTCCGTGGCGTCGTGGCCGGTGCGCTGGTCACGGCGCTGCTGAATTCATCGACGATCACCACCGTGCTGATGGTCGGCTTCGTTTCCGCCGATCTGATGACGCTGGCGCAATCCGTGCCGATGATCATGGGTGCGAACATCGGTTCGACGATCACCGCCCAGATCATCGCGTTCGATGTCTCGAAGCTCGCGCCGTTCATGCTCGCGATCGGTTTCGTCATGCACGCATTCGGCGGGCGCGATCTGATACGCCGTATCGGCGAAGTCGTGATGGGGCTCGGCTTGCTGTTTCTCGGCATCCAGTTCATGGGCGATGCGATGCGGCCGCTGCGTACCTTCCCGCCGTTCATCGACGCGATGCAGAACATGACGCATCCGTTATTCGGCATCATCGTCGGTGCGATTTTTACGGCGGTCGTGCAGAGTTCCGCGGCCACGCTGGCCATTGTCATCGCGCTCGGCGCTCAGGGGCTCATGCCACTCGAAGCCGGTATCGCGCTGATTCTCGGCGCCAATGTCGGCACTTGCGGCACCGCCTTGCTGGCGGCCATCGGCAAGCGTGCCGAAGCGCTGCAGGTTGCCGTAGTACACCTTATTTTCAACGTGGCGGGCGCCGTGGTCTGGGCTTTCTTCATTCCGCAGATGGCCGACCTCGCGCGCTTCGTCTCGCCGTCCTTTCCGGAGCTGCACGGGGTCGCGCGGCTGGCGGCCGAAACGCCGCGCCAGGTCGCCAATACGCACACCATCTTCAGCGTGGCCAACACGCTCGTGCTGATCTGGTTTACCGACTGGATTGCGCGTTTCGCGCGCTTCGTGGTTCGCTCGAAGGCGCCGCTAACGAGGCCGTTCGGCGATGCCGTGTATCTCGACCGGGCATCGCTGGAGGTGCCGTCGCTCGCGCATCAGCGCGTGCGGCTGGAATTGATCCGGCTCGGCAACGAAGTCGTCGAAATCGTGCGGGTCGGCACGCATATCGTGGTGAACGGGTCCATCGAGGAAATCAACGCGGTGCTCGATCGCGACAAGGAAGTCGACCGGCTCACCGCCGAAATTCTCTATTACATCGGGCGCGTTTCGGAGGAGGAGTCCTCGGAGGACGAAGGGATCGAGCGCGTGGGCTTCACGCAGGTCGTGACGAACCTCGAGAACATCAGCGACATGATCAGCACCAATCTCACTTCGGTGAGCCAGCAGCGCCTCACGGAGCCGGTCGAACTCGCGCGCCTCGCCGCCGTCGCGAATTCGCGCTTTATCGACGTCGTGATCGAGAATCTCGCGCAGGTCGTCGCGATGATCGGCGAGCCCGATGCGAGCGCGGCGCAGATCGGCGGCAAGCCGGAGATCAAGGCCCTCGTGGCCCACGTGCGGCAAGGCATCGTCAGCAATCTGCAGATCGCGCAGAAGTCGGAGGTGCAGGATTATCAACTGGCGGTCGACATGATCGAGCAGTACCGGCAAATCGCGCGTCTTTCGCGCGGCATCGGCAAGGCGATTGCGCAGACCTGCAAGGCCTGAGGTTGCGCCGACGTTGCTCGGACGTTGCGCAAATCACGCGCGGATTTTTTTTCTCCGCTGAATACCGTTTTCGCTTTTCGTTATAGTCGCTTGCAGGAGAACGAAACGGAGACGATGGAATGAACGAGATTCGAGGCTTGCAGTGTTTCGTGACGCTCGCCGAAGATCTGAACTTCAGCCGCGCCGCGGAGCGCCTGCACATCGCGCAGCCGGCCTTGAGCCAGCAGATCCGCGCGCTGGAGGACCGGCTCGGCACGCAACTGATCGATCGCGCGCGGCGTCCGCTGCGGCTCACCGAAGCGGGCCAGTACATGGCCACGGAGGCGCGGCAGATACTCGCCAATCTGGAGCAGGCCGCGCTCGGCGCGCTCGAAATCGGTATGGGGCGGCGCGGCTGGCTCGGCATCGGCTTCACGCGCTCGGCGATGTACAGCATTCTGCCGCCCGCGCTCAAGGCGTTTCACCACGCGTACCCCGAGGTCGAACTCAAGCTCTTCGAGATGCTCACGGACGAGCAGGAAGACGCACTACGCGACATGCGCATTCATATCGGCATCGGGCGCCAGCCGCTTCCCAAACCGGGCTGCACGATCATTCCCTTGTTGCGCGAGCGGCTCGTGGTGATGCTGGCGCCGGATCATCCGCTCGCCGCGAAAGAGGCCGTGACGATACAGGAACTCGCCGATACGCCGCTGATCCTGTATCCGAAGCATCACAACGCGCAGTTCAAGCACATGGTGCACGCGCTTTACCGCGATGCCGGCGTCGTGCCGTTCGTCGCGCACCAGACCTTCGAGATCCAGACGGCGATCGCACTCGTCGCGGCGGGGCTCGGCGTGACGGTGGTGGGGGAGTCGGTGGCGAGGCACGGCCGCACCGACGTCGTGGCGCGGCATCTCGCGGGATCCGGCGCTTCGTGGCGCTCCACGGTGGCCGCGACTTACCGCAGCGACGACGCCTCTCCACATCTGCGCGCGTTCCTCGAATGCCTGCCGCCGGCGCTCGTGGAGGACCCAATATAAGCGCGTACTATAAGCGTTCACTTATACAAACATAAGTATCCCATCTTGGACGCGCTGCGCGCGTCTTTCTATCATCTGATATTCCGATCAGCCCGTCGTCCTGGGCGCAGCCGGCGGATTGTTTACTGTCGGCTTACAAAACAACGCTGTGGCACATAGACTCACAGCAGGAGACAGCATGAACCAGTTCAACGAAGCAGCAACCATGCGAAAGGTGTTCAGACGGCTCGTGCCGCTGCTTTTCGTCATGATGTTCTTCAACTACCTCGACCGTATCAACATCGGTTTCGCGGCGCTGCAGATGAATAGCGACGTGGGCTTCAGCCCCGCCGTGTTCGGCTTTGCGGCCAGTATTTTCTTCGCGGGCTATATGGTGCTGGAAGTGCCCAGCAACCTGCTGCTGCATCGCTTCGGCGCGCGCCGCTGGATCGCCCGCATCCTGATCACGTGGGGCGCCGTTTCGGCCGTCACGGCATTCGTTTTCAACGACACCAGCTTTTATACGCTGCGCTTTCTGCTCGGCGTGGCCGAGGCCGGTTTTCTGCCGGGTATCGCCGTTTATCTGACGAACTGGTTTCCGGAGCGTTACCGGGCCCGCGCCGTCGGCGGCTATATCGTGGCCGGTTCGTTCTCGGCCGTGCTGGGCGGTCCGATCTCGACCACGGTGATGACCTATGCGAACGGCCTGTTCGGCATGCACGGCTGGCAGTGGATGTTCATCGTCACCGGCGTGCCGACGGTCCTGCTCGGCCTGATTACGCTGCGCATCATGACCGAGCGTCCCGCCGATGCAAC
>Ga0131853_10004505_pt1 | contig 24956 bp, 31 predicted proteins | sample TergutLab28metaG_FD_92764 | JGI IMG/M metagenome (GOLD analysis project Ga0131853, IMG submission 92764) | Labiotermes labralis P1 segment gut microbial communities from Petit-Saut dam, French Guiana - Lab288 P1 (version 2) (version 2) | ecosystem: Host-associated > Arthropoda: Insects >...
CAAATGCCACATTTTCAAAAACAGTTAGATGCGGCCATAAGGCAAAATCTTGGAAAACAAAGCCTAGATTTCTTTCTTCTGGTGGTAGGTTGATTTTTTTATCAGTAGAAAAGACACAAACCTCATCAAACCAAATTTCACCTGCATCTGGCGTTTCTAATCCTGATATGATTCGGAGTAACGTTGTTTTTCCGCAACCTGAGGGTCCCAATAATGTGGTAAATTCGCCACTTTCAAAAACCAGTTCATCAATAGGATTGAGTACTTTTTGATTCCCAAATGATTTGGCAATTCCTTTCATGGTAACTTTCATTTATCATCAACTTCCTTTGTGAGATAATAAAGCAAATCCGGTTATTGTAGGTAAGCTTACTTGTAGTAAGGCTTCCCTATAAAAATGGAGATGCTCTAGCAAGCTTATCAAATGCTTCGCCTGCAAATTTTCTTACAAAGAAATTGTACCTCATGTTCGTTAAAATTAAGTTTCTGTTGTGTTAAATTTCTGTAAATTTTCCGTTAGTTATTTGTAAATCTAACCTAGCAACTTTTAACGACCATATCTTTCTAAAACTCTCGATGCCCTCAAACCACTTTCAGGTAAAAGGATGTTTGCATTTTCAAGTATTGTCTGAATCTGAGCGCGTCGTGCATTGATAACGTCTAATCGCCCTTCATTTTCAAATTCAAATGACACTTCGACAATATGATCAATCCCAATACCATCCTCAGCAGTGATTGGCATAACTTCAATCCGAAGAATACGTTCATTGGTGCCTGGGAAGTTAAACTCATATCTTCTAAACCTGACAGGACCATGTACGACCAGATCATCAAAAGCCGCTAATAGTTCTGGACTATACAAATTAGCCACATGTGCTGGCATATGATTTCTTAACAAATTCCTAGAAGCTATCTCATTAGGAAGTGTACTTGACACTCGCCCTCCTGTAGCAACTGTATGGGATAATGTCAACACTGCTGAATGATAACTCCAATCGAGATTCATATCCCAATTTCCAAAGCCATCAGCATTTGCTTGATCAATGGCCGCTCGAATCGTAGTATGATTAACAGGCCATACAGGAATTCTCCTTCTGTATGTCAGTTGATACCCTTCACCATCCTGTTGATTCCAATGTCTATATCTGATACGATTAATAAATCCTTCTGCTCTGAAAGCTTGATCAGGCGTATCCATAAATTGCATCACAATGCTGCGTCCTCGATCTCGACCGAAACCACCGAATAAATTAGCAACCTCACGTCGTAAATTACCGTTTGCATCAAGTACCAGCTCAGGATCAATTAAAAACTTGACTTCTGTATCTGGTATATTAAATGGCGCGACTGGTGGCAATACTGGAATAAGCACCAATGCTGCCACTGCTTTATGAAGGAGATCTCTTGCATCATTAACCTCGGCTTGTGTTGCTTCATCATTAGCTACAATGCCAATAGCTGTTGCTAAAGCTGCCTCTACTCCAGCCCAAGACGAAGCTGTATAATCCGTATGCGTTCTTGCTTGTGCTTGCTCAATCGCGCGTATTAAACCTGCCTTATTAACGAAATCTGGATCATGCGAAATCAATTCGTGAATCGCATCTAAGAGTTGCTCTGTTGCCATATCAACATCCGTTTGATCGACAAGTGCGACATTTATTGTATCACGAGCAAATCTTGCCACTGTTAAGGCATTCATCAAATCTAGCCAGCTCTGTGCATCCCAATCAGCTTCAATTTTCTCTTCAACCTCAGCAATCAACCTGATCAGTTCAGTTCTAACAACTGGATTATGTGACCCCCATGAACCATTAGCAAGTGTCCGTGGCAAGCGATTCATGCCGTTTGCATTACTACCAATGCCTCTTCGTTCTATTAGATAAGTACCTGCTTGTAGCAATTGATTATATAAGACATCATCATTGTTACTACTTGTACTTATCGCCGATGCTACTCTAACGCCCATGGGGTCGTAAAGGTGTAGTTGATTCGAGCTATTGCTACTACGCAATCCATTCTGATTTTGTGGCGGCGTTTGTAAATCAAATGGTGTATTGCGGTTATCCCAACGTCCATCACCATTGTTGTTAGCACCTCGGATCAAAAACGACCCTCCAGGTAAAATTGTGGCTGTTGTTGGCAATTCCCATCTCCAATTATGACTCGTATCCTGATATCTAATTGAGTAACCTCTTAAACTAATGCGGCGGTTTGTTGGATTATAAATTTCAAAAACTGCATGGCGAGATGCCGGTGACCCATTAGAGCCCGAAAACGACACTAAACGCCAAATAAGATGATCTGGATAAGGCTGTATATCTTGTGCAAAAGCCTGCTCTGCACCTGGGAAAATTCCAATTACACTCATCACCACCAATAATAAACATAATACACGTTGCCATTGACTTTTTTTATTTTTCTTCATCGTTTTGCCATCTCCTCTATTATACCCTCATTATTATACAGCTGTTAGGAAACCGAAACATCTATAATCTGTTAAAGTTTTGTTTCTTACTTGTAAATTTCACCTTCAAAAAATCGCAAATGGATACTTTGACACATCAAATTTTATTAGACTTCTCCCATAACTCAGTTAACCTCCCCTTTACGGTAGTGATTGAAAACTATTTGGAAGTCTTTTTTTCCAAATAGTTTTCAATCACTACCCCAGCAAGCCGAAAGGCGCGGTAGATTAAGAGAAAAATACCAAGCAATGCAGTATATCATTTCAAGCGAGACTCCTAACTGGTCACCGAAAGGGTTACGTTATGGGGCCTTCTGAAAATAGCAAAACCGACCTCGATGGTCGGCCTTTAAATTGAACTAACGATTTATCTATTAACTTTTTCAATAGCAACAAGACAGCTAAACATTTTCTATCCACAGCTTCTTCTTATCTACGTTTTCGTTTCTTAGGCGGCGTTTTGATTTTTTCTTTTTTCGCTTTACTAGCATAATGCGGACTTTTTTTAATCGCTTTAAAAATATAATAGCCATCTATTTCCGAGATTGCTACATTGCCAAAAATTGATCGCAGCTTCTTTTCATACCATGTCTTTCTTTTCGTAACCAGATAAAGAGCACCTTCTAGCCGTAATCTATTAAACCCTTTTTCAATAAAAGCTTTTGGAACTGAAAAGTCAACGTGATAAGGTGGATTTGAAATGATTTTTGAAAAGCCATGTTCCTCAACAGTCGTAAAACCATCACTTACCATAATTTTAACATCAGGAACGCCATTTAATCTGGCATTCTTTTTGGCCATTTCAACTGCCATCTTATCATTATCAATCATCAACACATTCTCTGGTCCAACTGCTTTTGCTGCTAAAATTCCTACAACGCCATAACCGCAACCTAAATCACAAATCTGATCTTCTTCATCAAACTCAATCACTGATAATAACGCCAATGTCCCTCGATCAACAGCGTTAGGCGAAAACAATTCATCCGCTGTTTCAAAAGTTAACTCAAAATCTTTGATCGTTGTTTTAAACACATCTTTCACCTCAAAATTAGTATCCCCTATTTCAAAGCACGAACCTTTTCCAACTATATAAAAATGGTTGTAAATTTGAAAAAAGGAATCCCAGCTTATTTTCTACTCAACCCCACGATGATAATGACCTAAAGTATAGTCATATCCCTTCAACCACTCCTTATCAATATAATCCTTATGCAGTGCAGAATCAAATGCCACAATGGCTTCTTTTATCTCCTCGGCTGTTTCAGTCGTAAATTCCAATCTAAACCGACTAATCCCACTAGCAGCCAATTCACTCACTTTCTCCAACCAAATCAAATGCTCATGATTCAAAATCTCAATATGACACTTCCCAATCCTTACCATCGGCACAAGCTTTCCTTTACGATCTCGCAAGCCATGAGCCACCTGACAATATTTCCCCACACAAGGCCCATCTTCTGTTTGATAATGGGTCTTCAAAGGGCAATGCTTCGTAATCATCAACGGCACCCGCGCAAATACAACTGCCTCAAGGGCCAGTGGCGATGCCTTAGCAAGTTTGCGAATTTGACTCCCCATTATCTCATAAGAAAGTGTACTTCCAACAATTCCAAAATCCACCAGCGCACTTAAATTCACAGCATTATTCGTATTAAAAGAATAGTCCGTCAACACACAAAACTCACCCTTTAAAGCTCCAAGCATCCCATATTCCCCAACCAAAACCGTCTCCAAGTCAAGTTCTTTTAACTTCTTAATAACCCATCCAATCTGACCATCATCAATGACCCTCGGCAGGTGTGGGATTATTTTTTTCTCTGATTTTCGAGCAAGCTCTACCGCTTTATCCAAAGTCATTAAATCTTTATAATAAACAACTGCGACCTCAGACATCTCACAAATCACTTGAAATTGTTCAAAATTGCAGACACTTATGGTTAGTAGCGGCTTTTGCATCAGAGCTGTCGATATTGGCATTTGAACTTCAATTTCTGAAAATACACGCTCCGAATGCCAGCTTTTCCGTTTTGATTCCAGCTCAACAAGTGCATCTCGGCGTAATTTATTGATGGTCGAAATCGGAATGGTTGCTGATCCTTCCGTTTGAATGGTCAAATGATCAAATGCAAATGGCGTACTCCCTGTTTTTCCTAGTTGTTGCTCCAAACGCTCCTTCGTTAATCCAGTGTTTTCAGCATTTTGCACCACTTCTTCACTTTGATGATTCACACTATTTCCACAAGCGTCCCATATTGATAACTCCAAAGGCTCGCCAATTGTCATTTTGACTTCACCATTAATCGGGATTTTTGGCATTTTATCAACTTCAAATTCCTTCACTAACGCCATGGAGGCTGTTTTATAAACTTCCATCCCCACCTCAGGTGTAAAATTACAAATTAAATCCACCATCCCAGGTTTAGCAACTTTGACATCTTCACGGTTAACAAACATCTTCTGAACTTCCATGCCTTGTTCACGATCGCCAACAAAACGCACCCCATCATGTAAGTGTAAATCTGCATTTAACTTAACCGTTGCCCGATTTCCTGATATTGCTACAACCTTTCCAACTAAAATCCCACGATGGCCAGGTCGATCCGCACCAATCCACTGACGGTTAACCTCCCCATATAAAAAGCCTTTTGTGAAGGTGCGACTAAAAACTTGCTCCATATCATCATGAAGTTTTTGATCAAGGTTGATTTTTTTAGTTTCCAGATATTGATCAATCGCTATGCGATAGGCCCGAACCACCGCAGCAACATACTCTGCTTTTTTTAATCGACCCTCAATTTTAAAAGAAGTCGCACCCGCTTCTATCAACTCACCTATTTCATTCACAGTTTTCAAATCCCGAGGACTTAGCTGATAATTACCTATTTCCGAATTCAACATTTCATCTGTTTCTAGATTAACCAGCCTGTATGACAATCGACACGGTTGGGCACAAGCCCCACGATTACCACTTCGCCCCCCAATCATACTACTCATCAAACATTGCCCAGAATAGCAAAAACATAACGCACCGTGAACGAAAACTTCTATTTCCACTCCAACCTCTACCATCCCGCAAATCTCATCAAGGGTATTTTCACGGGCAGCAACAACACGACTTGCCCCAATTTCCTTACCAAACGCCACACCATGACAATTATGAAGGTGCATCTGGGTGCTCATATGCATCTCAAAATCTGGATATAAAATGCGAACCAACCTAGCAACGCCTAAATCCTGCACAATAACAGCATCTGCACCATTTATATATAAAAAATGAATATAATTCTCCAACTCACGGATTTCATCATCAAAAACCGTCGTATTAATGGTCACATAAACACGCACATGATAAAGATGGCAAAATTCAATCACTTTAACCAATTCATCATGAGTAAATGCCGCCTCTTTACGTGCACCAAAAGATGGCCCTCCCACATACACCGCATCCGCACCATTCGCTACAGCTGCACGCATCCCCTCAAAATGCCCAACTGGGGCTAAAAGTTCCAATTTTTTCATAAAAATTCTCCTATTGATTGCCACATCTCGACAAAAATATCTGCACCTATTATAACAGATCATAGCACACAAAAACACCCCAAATTCAATTGCAAATACAACTGAATTCAAGAGTGCTAAATTTTTACTTTAAACTTCCAATTGGCGATCTAAGTCTTCAAAGGCATTGTCCAATGTTTCGATATGATACAAATCATACATCCCATAGATGTAATCAATTAAATTTTTCTCTTTAAATTCAGCTAAAATTTCATTTCCTTTTTTACCACGATAATAAGCGTATTTTTCAAGTAGCAAGATAAAAAATTCAGATTCTTTAGACATCGCCATCCTCCTTTTTTCTGAGAATATAATCCTCATACAAAGCCTCAGCAGAAAACCACCAGTATTTCGTTTGCTCGTCTGCTAGTAATTCATAAGTTTTTGAGTTATAAAATTTTACAATTGCATCTTGTTCAGAGATTTGCTCTTCCTCCATGATAAATGGGATAATTCTTTTCACAATCATATAAAGAAATAAACTGAATTTTTTTTCTGTCATCACGATGCAACCACCGCCTTAACAAAATCTAAATATTCGATACTCTGCTCACTTTTAAAAACTAGCTGATCGGTATAAACACCTAATTTCAAACGTTCTAATGTCTCATTTCTATTAATAATTCCCTCTTCGTAAAGGGTGAAAGTCGTTAAAATTGCATCATCTGCAACGGGACCAATGATAATATCATAATCAATATACATGTCCTTAGCTTTTCTTCGGTTGAGTTGAACATAATCTAGCCACTCATCTAAATTTTCTCCAAAATCTTTAACCTTAAGCTTTTTCAAAGCACTCACATCGAAATTGTAAATATTCACTGTTTTCTCTCCCACTCCTTGATTTTTTCGCAAAACAATATTGGTAAATCGCTCAGCTTGATCCAAGGATGAAGTTGTATAAAATCCACGCCCGAAATCCATTTTAGTTCTTTTTGAAAAATGAGGATTCGGCTTTTCTATTGTGACATTGCTACCATGATATACTCTCATTTTAACCCTCCTACTCTTTTTCTACTGTGGCTACTTTCAAACCTTCTATATTAACCTCCAGATTGATGGTAAAAATTTTAACATTATATAAATTGAATTATATCAAATTTTCGCATTTTCGTCTAGTAAAATCGTATTTAAAAATTTTGACTTCGATGTATTTTAGATGAATACTTCATTATGCAAAAGTTCATTCTTATGATGTTTCACACAAAAACACCCCAATTCAATTGCAAATACAACTGAATTCAAGGGTGCTAAGTCTAAATCACAACAATTGAATCCCCTTCTCCTTACAAATCGCCTTCGTTGCATCATCCCAAAGCCCCGCCTGAACTTGCCCGATGTGGACTTTGTTAAGAAAATACATACACAACCTACTTTGCCCAATGCCACCACCAATGGTATACGGTAACTTTCCTGCCAGTAATTTTTGATGATAATCCAGCTCCAACCTTTCCTGAGCACCACTTTCCTCAATTTGAGCAAGAAGTGCTTTTTCATCGACACGGATCCCCATTGAACTTAACTCTAAAGCCATGTCTAATTGGTCGTACCAGAAAAGAATGTCACCATTAAGCTCCCAGTCATCATAATCAGGAGAACGGTCACCATGAGGTTTTCCGCTTTTTAATTTTCCACCAACGCCGATAATAAAGACTGCTTTATGCTTTTTAGTGATTTCATGTTCACGCTGCTCAGGTGTTAAATCTGGGTATAGCTCTTCAAGTTCTTGAGTCGTAAGAAAAGTGATTTCTTCTGGGAGTGTTGCTGGAAGCCAAGGGTAACGTCTAATCACTAGATCTTGAATACGCCTAAAGGCAATGTAAATTTTTCTAACAATATTTTTTAGAAAGTCAATGTTGCGATCTTCCTTGCCAATAATCAATTCCCAATCCCATTGATCAACGTAGATGGAATGGGTATTATCTAAGTCTTCGTCTTTGCGAATGGCATTCATATCGGTGTAAATTCCCTCACCAATGATTAAGCCATAATCTGCAAGTGCTTGTCGCTTCCATTTTGCAAGGGAATGGACAATTTCAACAGTTTTACCATCTACATCTTTGGATGTAAAAGTAACAGCATGCTCTAATCCGTTTAGATTATCATTCAAACCTGTGTCTGTTGTAACAAATAAAGGCGCGCTTACTCTCATCAAATGGAGTTCTGACGATAAAAAAGCCTCAAAGCTATCTTTTAACAACTTGATCGCAAGCTGCGTCTCCCTTAAATCTAAACAATCGTTGTAATCTTTTGCTTCAAAAAACTTCATTTTGTTTGCACCTCTGCCAAATTTTTTAAAGGATATTATACCATTTTTAAAGCTACAATACCAGTGGTTGACATTGTAGCTTGGCGTTTTCACAGATAACTTTGGTTATTCATAACCTTCTAAAATTTTGATTTCCCCGCTGGCAAGGGAGGAATTAATGTCAATAATTCGTTGGTTACGACTGCCTCTAAAGCGTAATTTGAGATCTTTTTCTGCTTGGATGAATAAGCCATCAACTAAAACGTCGCAAAGAGAAAGGATTTCTTTACGCTTTTCATGGGCTATAATTTGCTCATAGGTGTAACCTGAATAAAGCCAGATATTCTTACCAGTTTCGGAATTGATGCGCGCAAGAAGATTGAGAAGGTCATCATCCCCAATTTGATCCATCGGCTCACCGCCTAAAATGGTAACACCTTTGACTTGCTCGTCGTCAATCATTTGGATAAATTCATCTTCGACTGCTTTCGTCCAAGGTTCGCCATAGTTAAACTTCATAAATTCACGATTAAAACACCCAGGACATCTATGGGTGCAACCTGAGACAAATAGGGTGCTACGAATACCTGGGCCATTTGCTGTGTCATATTTTCTTATTTGTGCATAGTACATAATTCACGACCTTTTAAAACAGTATTTTCTCTAGCTTCTCCTTGAAAAACCGGTTAATTTCAATGACAACTTTCCCCACAAGCAGCATACTAAGAACCGTTCCAATTCCGATATCATGAAATCCGCTGGAACTAATAAACAAAAGGATGGCTGATACTAATACAATAACAATATCAAAAATGATTTTCCCTTTTCCAAAATCTGCTTTCATTTTAACAGCAACCGCCTGAGCCATTCCATCTGGTGCCAATGGGACAAGTTTGGGGGTAACAGTTAGAAAAATGCCAATGCCAATCAAAATAATGCTGATGAAGCATAGTACAATCCGAATAAACATCGATAAACCTTCTAATTGAATTGTTTCGTTGAAAAAGCTCAGAAAATGCCCAAATAAAATCGCAAAAAGGATCTGCAGGAATTGGATGGGTTTAAACTCTTTTTTATAAAGCACAATTTGCCCAACGATACAGATGCTAAAAAACACAAATGACGCAACACCTAAATTTAAGCCTGTACCATGGCTAATACTGATTTGAATTAAATTGACGGGTGACACACCAAGTCTTGAATTGATGGCGAGTACAGCACCAAAGGCGAGCATGGCAACACCTAGTAAATAAACCACTAATCTTAATATATTTTTTGTCTGTAACATGTTAAACGTCCATTCTTTGAAATTTCATCGCATGAAAAATGCGCTATGACCATTGTAGCACATTTTCCATTATTATGAAAGGTTTTGATGATTAATATTCCAATCACTTTTTTCTTTGAGTTAGGATAGTCATCAAAAAGAACAACAATTTCAGTTCTACACCTTGAAGTGAAAAAGAATTTTTTCCACAGACAAAGCTTGATAATTTGGCAGATTTAAAGTATAATAAAGGTAACAAAATTTAAGTAATGGAGGTGCTACTTTTGAAGATTTATGTTGGTCTAGTTAAATTTATTCAGCAATTTGAACCAGGATATGGCGATTATACAGCTGAAAAATATAATATGCCAGATATCACCGCTGATGAAATTGAAGCACTACTTGTGCCCTCAGCTCTTGAATAAATTTTCTTGTTGTCTTTTATAATTAAAATTTTTGAAAATACGTCAAACTAGTAGGGATGTACTTGATGAACTAAATGACGAGTATTTAAATTTACTTGATAAACTAAACCCTTTGCAGATTGAAGCGAGATATCCAGAGTATAAAAGTAAAATTGTCTCTTCTATGAACAAAAAATATTGTACAGAACTTTTAAAAGAAACGGAGGAATTTCTATGTTGGATAAAACAGAAGCTAGAAGTGTAGCGTTAGAATATGCAAAGGCTGTTGCCCAGGAACTAGCACCAAAGAATATCATTTTATTTGGCTCATACATTAATGGCACACCAACAGCGGATAGTGATATTGATGTAGCTGTTATTTTTGATGCCTTTGAGGGTGATTGGTTAGAAACAGCAACATTACTTTCCAGACTTAAACGAAAAGTCAATCTTTTGATAGAACCACATCTCCTAGATGAAAGCAAGGACGTCACTGGCTTTTTGGCTCATGTTCGTCAAACAGGTGAAATTTTAGTTTAACTGCGAATTGTGATACAAGTAGGAACTCTTTTCTAGTGGCTGATGGCTTGAAAAACTTTCATGATGAACCCTTTATGATACAAGCAAAAAATTAACGAAAAACAGGTGTAGCGTGAAAATAATAGGAGAACGAAAATGTCTAAGGTGAGAAGTAAAAAGATTAATTGGTTGGCATGGTTCGTTGTTTATTTATTTATGACGAAAGTGTTTGTTTGGTATGACAAGTTTTCAGAGTTTGATAGTTTATGGGATACCTTTGTTCACTCTTTTATATTTCGAGATAGCTTCATCATCGTTTTTGTTTTAAGTCTCGCGTTGATTACAGCAATTATTGACGATTGGAATACGCCATTTCGCCAATTTAGTGAACGACATAGATGGGGGATATATTATATAGTTGTTTATGTGGTCTGTGGTTTTTTTTATATGGCTCATAATTGGGTATTGAGTCACTTTTTTCAATCCCCTTTTGGAACTTGGAAAAGCTTGTTAATCCAGTGGACTATACTGTACGCCATCACAATGTTAGCATCTTATATAAAGTTTTTTATGATGTCAAAGAAAAAATCAGAAGAAAAAAAGATTACACAAGTAAACAAGCTCCAAAAGGTACGGCTTAAAACGGGTGAGGAAGCTGTTGTAGTTGAAATTTTAAATGATGGGAAAGGTTATAGAGTGAAAGTGCCACAAGGCGATGCTTATTACAGCCAAAGAGAAATATCGAGTAGTGATATCAAAAGTGTGTTTGAAAGCATAGAAACAACATTTACAACTATTGTTTAAGCGGTTGTTTGAAATCATTTAATCAACACCACTTAGTGTTGTGGTACAACTATAAACACTCGTAAACCGTGACTAATTGCTTGAAAAATTTTAATAATATTATAAGAATGGAGCTGTAAGTTAATGAAAAAAAAGAAGTTTAAACCCCCTGTACCTGGAAAAATGGTTAAGGTTGGTGGATATGATATGTATATTTTTTTAGAGGGGCAAGGAGAACATACATTTGTTTTTATGGCAGGTAGTGGGACTCGATTCCCAACTGAGGATTTTAAACCACTCTGGTCGATATTATCTAAAAATAATAAAATAGCCGTCGTTGAAAAAGCTGGTTATGGATGGAGCGATGTGACTAAAAATCCTCGTGATATCAGCACAATGCTCGAAGAAACAAGAGAAGCATTAAGCATGGCAGAAGTAAAAGCTCCTTATATTTTAGTCCCACATTCTCTATCTGGTTTAGAAGCCATTTACTGGGCTGGAAAATATCCCAGCGAAGTGAAAGCAATTATCGGATTAGACCCTGCGATTCCCGAGTATTACGAACAAGCTAAGCTTCCTTCTGTAAGTCTGGTTAAAACCATTGCATTTTTAACAGGACACAAAATATTTACACCTAATATGGTAGATGAAGTCAGGTATGTTAAAGAAAATGCTATGAAAGTAAAGAGCAATGAAAAACCACTGACGACACCGATTTGCTTCTTTATTTCAAATGGTAAAGGCGTTGCTGTTAAAAATTGGGAAGCATTATTAGTTAACTATTTATCAGATTTTCAAACGCATAAACATATAACTTTAGAATGTGGGCATTATGTGCATAAGTATGAGGCTGTCAAGATTGCTTCTGAAATAAAATCATTTGTTGAAGATGTGTTATAAGTAGGACGATTTTTGGCGAGCCGACAGGGCTTGAAAAATTTTAAGTGATACTATTAACTTGCAACTAGAAGTTGTCAAAGTGGCAACCGGAAGTATATGGTGTTGCTCTATTTGATATGATATACTTGATTTCACTCACCTTGTGAGAATACGAATGGAAAGGAAGAATCAATTTATATGGATTTATTTTTAGAGCTGTCTCATGCACAATTTAATTGGTTGAGAAAAGTAGTGACTACTGCGTATGGAGAAAAAGTAAAATTTGCAAAAGATTGGGAAAATGGCGTTGCTACTGTTATCATTTTTGAAAATGGAAGCTATATTTGGTGTCTTCCATCGGAAGCTCCGTATATTCAAGGAAAAGGAACATTTCACTTCCCTAGATTTATTGATAAAGAAGAATATTATCTAGCTCATAGTCGTCTTGAAAAGGTTGGATTATCACCAACATCTATCGGAGATTTTTCGGAAAAAACAGGGGTGGCGACATCTAATGAACGAGTTGGTCAATACGTATTTTTATCTTATAACATAGAAGGACAAGGGCTAACATTTGAATTATGTATGGAACCTGAGCATGCTTGGGCTGTTCTTCCAGATGAAGAATGGGAGTTTTAAAATTCTAATTGTATGAACAGGTATTGTAAAATTTTAATGATTGATACTGCGATACAAATATGGCTTGACCCATTGCGGGCAGAATCCTTGAAAAACTTTAAGTGATTAAGTGATGTCGTTGAAAAAATTAACTTGTGACTGTTTTGTAGGAGGTTACAGATGGAAAGTGAACAAAAGGTTTTAGATATTGGTCCATTTTATCATGGAACAAGAGCTGATTTAAAAGTTGGTGATTTGATTGAAGTAGGTCATTTATCAAATTATGGCAACAATTTACATCTTAGTCATATCTATTTTTCGGCAACTTTAGAGTCTGCTGTCTGGGGAGCTGAACTAGCTAGAGGAAAAAGTCTAGAGCGAATTTACGAGGTAGAACCGACTGGTAAATTTGAAAATGACCCGAATTTAACAGATAAAAAATTTCCAGGAAACCCAACTCGGTCATATCGAAGCAAAAGCCCTTTGCGTATTATAGCGGAAATTACTGAGTGGGAACGGCATGACCAAGAGACTATTTCAATGATGAAAGCCAACATTGAGAAAGTGAAAGACCTAAAAAATGGTGGAATTATTGATTAGACAGATTACAAGTTTTAGATTTACAGCAAGAATTGCTTAATAATGAGGGCTAGTTCAGAATTTTATTTTGTTTGGGATAAAAATAACACCATGTTTGTGTCAAAAAATGACGCGTGGTGTTATTTTGGTTTTCTCAATACTTATTACCTAATGCGATCAGGTTAAGTTTTAGCAATGTGTGGTAAAATCAAGCTGACTCATCATTTCAAATTATCTACTTTCTAAAACATCCTGTGCTGTTTCCAACTCCTCTAATGCTAACTCAACTTCCATAGTCATTTGTGGAAAATCACTTAGCCACTCAAGAATGCGTGTTATTTCTTCAATCGGAATACCCTTCTCCAGTATTGCAAGATCGATATTCTGAATGATCCATGCAGGTGTGTAGATGTGTCCATTCTGGATGACACCATGACCCGGAAAGTGTTCCCATACTTCATAAATACAATCAGATAGTCTTGCTCTAATTTCAGCAGAGGTCATTCTATGATCCCATGAATCCGCTCTATTTCCATTTTCGTCGACAGCAAATGAATCGATTTCGAATATTTCTCTTGCCCATAATATTAATTCATCACTTTCTGCAATCGACATACCATTTGCTTGTTCATGAATCCAGATAAAATCATCAACTGTTAAACCAAAATCATCAGCAAATGTTCTAAAATTAGCTTCATTTGAATCACGTTCACCACCATGGAAAACAAATTGATCAGTCCATTCTCTAAATATATCCTGACCACCAATGTAATCCATATAGCTACCACAAACACCTGAAAAGCTCAATGCAAACGCTAAGTCATAATCCCAGACATCGCCCAACCAATAACCATCTAACGAATAGCTACGACCATCTCCGAAAAATATGACATCTCCTAGTGCAAATGGTTGAGGCGTAAATGGATGCTCGTCTATCGAAGGCTCATCCAAATCATCGTCTACATCAGTTGCATCATTGACAATCTCACTCTCTGTTTCTGGTTGGTTACCATTTGGCTCAACGACATAAGCAGAAGTGCAAGCTACAAGAAATAACATTAAGACACTTGATGTTAATAGTAAAATCTTTTTCATTTTTTCTCGACCACCCTTACAAGTTGTTTTGTTAGTTATATTATAGCGAATAAGTTAGGAAAAGTCTTGGCAATGTTGTGGTAAAATTGTAAGAAATGAAGGGTTAGGCAAATTTCACCTTATTTGTTTATACTCTCAAAAGAAAAAGTATTATCAAGTATTATTTTATGGAAAATCTATGTTTTAAATGTCTAAGCTAAAATAATAAAAGCGTTAGAAATCTTTTACCACAAAAAATAACACCATATTTGTTGAAATAACGAGAGCCATTTGAAAAAGTCTTGCAATATTCTCTCTGTTTGCCAATAAATCAATTAACCTTCCATTCAATATAGGTAAGTATAGTGTCGCCCCCCACGTCAAGATACTTAATAAAATGAACAAAGTAAAATTAATTTTATCTTTGATAATATTTTCCTTTAAAAGTCTAAACATTTTTCCTCCATACAACACTATTTATTTTTGGTTCTCTTCCAGATGATAATTCCCAAGCCTACTGTCGAAAAAATAAAACCAAGAAGAATTAGAAGGTCCCTAGTCATTCGGACTTGGAGATAAGTGAGAGCATTGTTTGGATGAATAGAAAATAGAAGACCTCCAACTATCAAAAAGATAATCCCAAAAACCAGAAGTTCCTTTTCTTTTTTATATTTTCTCATCTTTTCTTCCTCCTAAGCTATGCATTACGCTTCAATTGCTTTTCAAATTGAAGATTTATTTGCTTTTCAATTACGCCAATAATTCTATGACATCCCTCTGCATGGTATGTTTTTTCATTTTCAAAGCTGATAGAGCCACAACCACCGCCACAAGTCGGCAAATACGAGCATTTTTTACACTTTTCTGAGGTCAATGGGTTTCTACTCATCCAATCAAAGTAAGCAAACGTAATTTCTGAAACATCACCATCTGAATTGATTTTCCCCATCAAGTGTTGTTCATCTCCGACATGTTCCCAGCATTTATATAAATCTCCATTTGGTGCTATTGTAAAAGCAGAATCTCCATATAAACCACAATGCAATGTTCTAGGTGTTAATGCATAACTAATTTCAAAGCCACATTCTTTACTTTTAATCCACAAATCTTTTAAAACTTCGCCAATTTCACTTTCAACAAAACAATGACCTGAATAAGAAGCGCAAGCTTCTGTTCCACTTCTATTTATACCACATTGCCAACCAAATGTCAATAATTTTAATGCATAATTTATAGATTTTTATGCATTTTTTAAAAGGTCGGTAGTCAATTTTATCTTATTTATTTGTTAAGCACTATTTTGTGGAAAATGTACACTTTAAATGTCTAAGTTAAAATAACAAAAATGCCAGAAATCTTTTATCACAAAAAATAACACCACGCTTGTCAAAAATGACTTGTGATGTTATTTTGATTTTCTTGTTAATAACCTAAATTGGAACGATATTTCCTAAAAAATAACTCAGTCTCGTTTCTGATTCATTTTCAACATGATTTTCTTTAGCTTCCTCAGCAATCTGGGCATATCTTTCAAATCGCAATGCTTCTTTTTCTCGATCTAACCTACCATCACATTCTAATTCCTTGATGATTTCTCTCATTCTTCCAATCACTTCTTCCTTTGAGTCAAGAACATCTTCAAAAAAAATAAGATCTTCAAAATTTTGCTTGACTTCATCAATGGCTGTTGTAAAGCAAATATCTTCATTTTTATGCTTTTGCAAAATAGGAAGCAATAACCTTTTAGCTTCTGATTCCTGGCTGAGTCGTTTTATATCTTGGTCTAGTGCATCTTCAAAGGGTAATCTTATCTCGGGGAACATTTGGGACACCTCCAAAAAAATTTAGTAAAATCTCTTGCATAATTTGTATAAACCTGTTATAATCCGATATAGCAAAGGGAAATTTAAGCACGATAAAAATCTGTTCATACTTGGATGCTTTATCTTTAATGTTATCATACCACATAAAAATCAACATTTTAGATAGAGTACAAAATTATTTATGTTTTGCCTACTTTTTTCTTTGCAGACATTAATTCTTTTTGGGGGAATAAAAAAAATCCCCGAAAGGAGTGATACTGTGAAAAGAAAATTATCATATTTAACTGTACTTGCTGCAGCCTCTTATCTGGTTGTTAATATTGCTGTAGTATACGCTGAAATTCAACCACTAATTTGGTGTTGGATACCTGGTTTTTTTTGTCCATAAAATAAAAATCAATGTGTCAAATAAGCACATTGATTTTTATTTGTCGTTTTGTCACAATATATTCATAATCTTTAAATGTTCCACGTCGTTTATGAAAATCCAATCTTTTAGATAACGGTTGAGCAATTTCATTAATATTTTGATTTTCAATGGTATATTGATGATTGAAGGCAGTTTGCTCATGCTTAGTAGAAATATCTTTCAGCACCTGGAATAAGTTATCATTTCCTGCGTTCTTAATTTTCTCAATGATAGATGTTGTTTCTTTTTTTAAATGAATAACCACGATCAAAAACAGAACTGGAAAAAGCAAAAATAGAATAGTTGGTGCTTCGATTAAAAATGGGAGAATATAAGCTACCAATGATACAGCAACAACCACATTTAATAATTGTCGTTTTGTCACTAATCGCACATAGAGATTTTCAAAAAGATGTCGGGATGACATAAAACTTACGATTGCCAATGCCGAAAGGAAAACAAGCACGCCATGTAAAAAATTTTCATCTAAATTGAAAACTAAAGAAATACCTCCAGCAATAAATCCAATTCCCATCACAAAAAGATAAGCTAACGAAGCTTTTTTCACATTGAATATCAATCTAAGCAAAAAATATGCAACAAATGGTCGCAAAAGAAGATCGAGCAAATATCCAGAATCTTGCCAACCATGTTCCCTCATTATCTGAACAACAAAAGTTATCACCAATGGATAAGCAACCAGAACAACGACATTACCATACAAATTTTTCTGCTTTGTAACAACCAATTCAACAAAAGATTCCTTCAAACTTCTACCATTAATATTCGCTAAAATCAAATAGAAAGCCAATAATTCAATGGCTCTTCCAAAAAATATTGCCAGAGTCAATTCAAAATCCATATATCATTCACTCCTTTTCTTTTTCTATAAAATTACCAACATAATTCTTACTAGTCGGAATTTTAGTCCCATCCACAAGAACGATCTCCCATTCAACAGTATCTATAAATAAAATCTCATCAATATTAATTAACCAACTTTGAGAAGCTTGTTTAATAAACTTCTCAACGCCATAACGCTTCGCAAACTCATCCAACGGATACTTAAAATAAAACTCCTCTGCCTTATCAGTTTCTCGAAGATAAAGCTCAACACTCCTCCCCCTACTTCTCCGAACTCGCAAAACATCTTGCGCTCTATAAAGATATCTACGCCCTCTTCTTTTCATTGCAAAACTTTTATCGACAAAAACATCCTGCGCCATTTCCATGGTTGCTACTACAGCAATCATAAAACGTTCAGCATCTAAAGAATAAGGAAGCGTGGACCATCTACGATTTCGAATTAAAGTCTCTTGCAAATTTTCACTCTCTTGTTTTACAACAAAAATAACAGGGGTAAAAACAGATTGCCCTTCTTGAAGCTCATCCAGAAAAAACCATGTAGACTCATCAATATCATCGTTCAACATGATAATAACAACATCGAAATAGTTTTTATCAATCAGCTTACTGGCTTGCTCTGAGTTTCGTACTGCATGAGTTCGATAATCTTTTTCCAATTGGCTTTGGAGTTCTAAATTCAATTTGTGGTTATTTCTAACAACTAAAATACTCCCCTTCTTCATATTCATAGCTACTCTCCTCGAATAAAATATTTGTTACGTTCATTATATCGAAATTAGGGTGAAGATGCAAGAGAAAATAGGCAATAACTGTCATTTTTAAGCTTTTCCACCAACCAAAAAGTTCGCTGGATTGCAGTTTTCCCACTCCAGTGAACTTTTTAAGTCCTATTGTATATTAAACTCTGCTACTAAATCATGTAAATTGTGATCTCTAATAGGTGTATCAATATCTCTAAAAACATGTGTCCTGAAACGATACCTTCCTGTAGGCAAGCCATCTGGAAATAACCACTCAAGTTGACGGGTGATAGAAGTAACTTCTCCTGACTCCAAATGGTAAGCAATAAGGAAAAATCCAGTATTCTCAGGAAATGGCACCACTTTCCACTCTCCCGCATCGTAAAACTCAATGGAAAAATACTCGCCATATATAATCGTATATTCCGTGTTATTGACCAGTTGCAACGTAATAAGGGCGTATGAAACTGTTCTTCCTCCATCTAAAAGTTCTAATTCAATTCCGGTTAAATCCTCATTAAACTTTAAAGGCGTGATTTCGAGTAAACTTTCACGAAATTCATTTCCCGCTTCATTCCTATCAGCACCACAACCAGTTAATCCAATAACCATGACCATAACCCCGATCATCATCACTATTTTCTTCATCATTCCAACTCCTCAACTCACTTTACCATTCAAATTCTACAATCAACTCATATAAAGGCGTGACATGATTGTTTTCCATCCAGTCAGCCTCATTCCACACAGGCTTTCTCATTCGGTAATGCCCATTTGACAAAGGCATAAATGGTTCTAGCCACCAGCCTACTCTCACATGATCCTCTGGGTCAATGGTTATAGCAAACTCTGCCGAATCATAAGGTATTGCCCGTGGAACTATCACCCAATTCCCTGCTTCGTATCTTTCCAATTGAAACTCTAATCCAACCATGACATTAAACGAACCGTCATTGTAAATTGTTGCAAAAACATGTTCATCAACAACTTCAACCCTATCAGCAAATACATCATCCTTTTCGCTATTGGTATCAGGTTGCCCATTTCCGTTTAATATCGGCTCAACCCCCTCCATTATTTCCATCGATTGCACCATTTCCCAAGCCTCATAGGGTGTTACACCTGTCATATGAACTTGAACTAATATCTCGTTATGATAAATGTTAAAATAAATAAGCCAAGCAGAACCATCCGCTTTAGTTCCAATATCTTCCCAATCAATATAACGTGCTAGTTGTTCGATGACTTCAAATGTCAATTCTTCTGGCAAAAAAGGTTGATTATAACGCCACATAAAATCCATATCCCAATGCTCAGTATTTACAGCCATCCACCAAATTCCAATAAGATCGTCATATCGCCATGAAACACCTAGATTATTATCGAATTGATTAACACTTCGCCATGCACTTTCAAAATCAAAACCAGTTGGTACAACCTGAGGCAAATAGCGTCCAAATTCTGGATCATTCAAAGCCTCTTCAAACGTAAGTTCGGCTGTCCATATTTCTGGGATTTCTGGATCAGCTAGGATGCTCAAATCAGCAGGGGCACCTGAAATAATCTGGTTGATCAAAGCTTCTTCCATCTCACTTAATTGACCATTTTCAAAGGACTCCCGATGCAATCTCATGATATAATCAACGCCATCCAAAATAAATCTAGCATATCCTGGATGAAAAAGGACCTCTACACCTTGAATGTCTAAAATAATAGGTTCGACGCTCTCTAGAAATCCACACCACGGGTACAACTCTCTTTCCGCAACACGCACAGTCAGCTCTCTGTAAGAATTTGGAGGCTGAAATGTTGCCTCTAATTCGACAAGTTCTCCATTTTGATAATAAGAAGCGATAGCATTGATTTCCCATTCAACATTTGAAAATATGGCTTCTATCTGTTCATCAGTTAACTGATGATGAAAATCTCCTACCCACCGATCACAAAGCACCATCATCTCTTCATTTTCAACTTGAGCTGCCCTCTCCACTGCTGGGATCCCCACTTCCGAATAGCTTTCTCCACAACCCGTCATTCCAACCGCTAGCATGAATAATATTGCTAGTGACATCATTTTTTTCATGTTCATCAGCTACCTTTCACCTATTTTTGATTTGGCAGTTGCGAAAAATAATGGAATTATCCTAAATGGCACTGGAATTTGTGATTTAGGATAAAATTAAGTCAAAAAGTTACTCAAAATATCCTAAATAGCCCTCAAAGTCATGATTTAGGATAAAATCAGAGCAAAAGCCTAATTAACTTATCCTAAATGACTTTTAAAAACTCACTTTAGGATAAAATCAAGAATACACACAGCCTTACTGGAAAGTTTCACAATTGCCTAATTTTTGATTCTTCATCTATATAGACGCCAAAGTGAACCGTTACGTTGCATAGATTTGAATTAATTTTAAAATAACCTTCGCCTGAATTGACAAAGGTTATTGATTTTTAATTTTTTACTGCTGAAAAAGGTTCATAAGTCGTCGGTCTCCAAACGACAGATGAATCCATATCTTTCAAGGTTGCAACAGCAGTTCTTGCCATGGTTCCTGCAAGGGTAGCGGTTATTTCCTCGACTTTAGCTTTGACTCCAGGCGCGCCAGATTCAGACAATGGCTTCATCATGGCACGGCCCACCGACACAGCGGTCGCGCCTAGGGCGAGGGCTTTGTAGACATCCATGCCTGTTTCTACGCCACAATCGACGAAAATTGGGATTTTTCCATTGATGACTTCTACGATTTTTGGGAGTGCCATCAGTGGTGGAATGGCATAATCCATAATGCCATGATGGTGAGATACCACAATCCCAGCTACGCCGATTTCTAAACATTTTTTGGCATCAGTGGCACTTAGCACACCTTTAATGATAAAGGGTAATTTTGTTGCAGCCACAAAGCTTGCCAATTCTGCTGTTATTTTTCCTGATAAAGGACAATCTCCGAAAATGTTGTCATATTCACCTTTGTAATTGTAAGCATGGTCGATATCCATCCCTACAGCGATACAACCATGTGCCTCAGCATTGGCGATTTCGCGGAAAATATCCTCATTGTTTACGTGAGGTTTGATGATTTTAATGGTCTTGGCACCTGTTTTGCAAACTCGCTCTAATTCTTCATCCTCACCCATGCCACTCCACATGACTGCACCCGCATCACGAGCCCCTTTTGCCATTTCTTCTAAGCCATCTGGGTGACATTTATCTAAGTGAGACAGTGCTGCCATCATTACTGGTGTCTTAAATGTTTCACCGAATAGTTCAAATGTTGTATCAGGAATAACCGCCTCAAAATGACGCATTTCTAACAACAGTGAATCGAAATAATTTCTTGTGATGATATTTGAATCCTGTGGTCTTTTAGTTGTTTCCATCATAGATAACCCTCTTTCTTTTTGAAATTTCTTTTTCTAATGAATGGCTCAAAATCGCCAAACTTGATTTGCTATTTGTAAGATGTCGGATGCATTACTATTTTCACTAACAAATGCTTGAATTTTATCTGTTAATTCAAGCAACAATGCGAAACTAAGTTCTTGTTGCTGGCGTTTTTGATCAAATTCATTAAAGGTTAACAAAGATAAATCCATCCAATATTTAGCAAAGCGACCGTGACTTAGTGATTTGTCATAGCCTTCTCTTGTAAATCTGATACGACCCTTTTGATCAAATGCGATGTCACCTAGCTCTAGTAATGCCTGTTCGCCTAATGCTAGTACTTTTTGACTCCAATCTTTCAACAAATCGTAATCAAAATCCGTGAGGTGATTTGATTTTAAAATGTCATATAATTCTAATTCGATTTCTGTTGTGGGTTTGACATCATTAAACGTGAGGTGAGGTCTACCATCTGAATCCAAAGAGGTTTTAATGAGTCCGTCTACTTCCCATTGGAATAGATAGGTGCTGATTAATCCAGACCAATTACCAGCACCTTTTGACTCTCGCATCGTTAAATAAGTTGCAAAAAAAGAGGCGAGTAAATCTCCATCAAAAGGCAATTGTGAACTGGCTATAATTTCATGATCCATCGCTTCCACAATCGAACCATCATTTAAAATTTGTGTGATACCTAGTTTTAATTTGGTCTGCCTTATCATCACTGATTTGTATAGCCACATCGCAAATAAAATAAAGCCAATGATAAACGCAATAACAATTAATTCAGTCATTTTTCTCCTCCTGGTTGATAGTTATCAAAATCCCCAATATCATGTTCTCGAATTTCCTAACATTTCTTGCTTCTTTTTTCTAAATCGTTTAAATGCTACTTCTACAACAATCCCTGCAGCGATAAAAGCTAGGTATGTCACTGTCCAAATGTGCCAACCATTGTGAGTTGAATGGGGATAATTAAGTGTCGGGTCAAAAGTATCTCTCCCGAACAGGATAGCAAAGGCAAATCCTATCAAATAGCCTAAGTTTGTTGCAATCATGACTTTATACCCACGAGTTATTGTTGCAATAGCAATGACGACTAATCCAAAAATAAGTAACACAAAATGCCAATCACCCATTCGATGTGACTGAAAAGTGTTTATGCTTAGCAAATAAGCCAATGATAATAAAATGCTAAACGAAATACCAATAAACAATTGTTTTTTCCATATCATTTTTTACACCTCTTTCAAACTACTCAAAGTTTTCATTTCCAATCTTTCTATTTTTTGCTTTCAACAACCAAGGTCACGGGCCCATCGTTGATAAAATCAATTTCCATCAGGGCACCAAAAACCCCAGTTTCAACTTGTAAATGGTGTGTATGGCGCAATTCCTCATTGAATGCTTCATAGAGAGGGGCTGCTACTTCGGGACGGGCTGCTTCTGTAAAGCTAGGGCGATTTCCTTTTTCAGTGCTACCATATAGCGTAAATTGAGAAATGGAAAGGATGCTACCCCCGATGTCTTTAACAGATAAGTTCATTTTACCAGCATCATCCTCAAAAATGCGTAAATCAGCCACTTTTTTAGCACAATATTTGACATCTTCTAGGGTGTCGTCATGGGTTATTCCAATTAGTAGCATTAACCCACGAGAAATGGTGCCGACTATCTGCCCGTCGACGATGACTTTGGCATTTTTAGCTCGTTGTACAATAATTTTCATTGCTTTTTTCCTCCTGATACATGTTTCGACTATGTAATAAATACCATGTCGTTAAGACGATTCCGCGCATTAAGTTACCAAAGGCAAGCCCGATCCAAATCCCATCTATTCCCAAGGCTGTTTGGGATAGGAAGAAGGCAACCAGCACACGAAGGGCATTAAAGGTGATGGAGACGATGGTTGGTGGCAATGTCTTTCCAAGACCATCGAAAGCACTGGCTGATAAGGCATCCATGGATTGGGCAATTTGAACCACAGCGAGAATTCTCATATAGCTGATGCCAATGGCGACAATTTCTGGATCTGTAATAAAGAGTCTAAAAATCGGCGCACCTGCAAAGAACATCAGCAAGCCTACGCCACTCCCCCATAACACCATGGCCAGGCTTGAAAGTGAATAGCCTTTTCTCAAGCGGTCAAACCTTTTTGCACCGTAGTTTTGACCGACATAAGCCCTAAATGCTGCCGCATAGCCACCACCGACTAGCCAAGTTAAAGATTCAATTTGAGTGCCAACCCTTTGGGCAGCAAGGGCACCGGCACCAAATTCAGCCACGAAGGTTGCAATGATCATGGTTAGCATGGTGAAAAAGGCACTGTTGGTTGCAACTGGCAGGCTCCATTTGAAGATTTGTTTGATGATGCCTTTGTTGGCAGTGAAGATTTCTTTAAATTTGAAATCTTCAAATGGGCAAAGTTTCGGGTGTTTGACCGATATCAACAGAAGTAAGCCAGTGACAATATGGCCGATTGCTGTTGCGATGGCTGCACCGATAATGCCCCATCCCAACATGAAAATGAAGATGGGGGTGATGATAATGTTGAATATTAAGCCAATGGTTTTGAGATAGAATGGCAATTTAGAATTTCCTACCCCATTGTAGATGCCACTGACGGCATTGTTGATAAATATCATGGGAAATGCAAAGCCGACAATTCTAAGATAGATGGCTGCGTCATAAGCAACTTGGGCTTCTCTGATTTGTAGGAGACTGATCAGCGGGTGGCTGAAGATAATGGTGATGGCACCTGTTATGACTCCGAGAATGATGGAGATAAGGATGGCATTTTTTCCATACTTGCGTGCAGTTGGAATGTCTTTTTTCCCCATGGACTGGGAAACACCGATTTCGGCACCGATTTGTCCGATCAGGAAGAATGCGACAGATAGCCATAAATACATCCCTGCTGAACCTGCTGCTGCTACTGCCTCGGGTGAGATTCTGCCGAGGAAAAACATGTCGATCAGGTTGTAAGCCATTTGGAAAATTTGCATGCCCATGATGGGTGCTGCAATGGTGATTAGTTTTTTGAGAATGCTCCCTTGTGTTAGGTCGATTCTTTTGCTGCTCATGGTGATTCCTACTTTCTGCTTTCGTAAACCCAGTTTTGTGCATCGTCTAGATGGGATAATGAGCCGAATACAACAAGGACTTCTGCTTCTTTGATTGCTGTTTCCATGGCGGATTCTAGGGTTTTGTGGGTTTCGGCTAGTATGCCTGCTTGTTTGATGTGGGTTGCCAGTTCTTTGGCTTCTAGGGTTCTTTTTGCATCTGGCAATGAAATAGCGTGGATTTTATGGATGAGGGGTTTGATTTCTGCTAACA
>Ga0131853_10004506_pt1 | contig 24954 bp, 14 predicted proteins | sample TergutLab28metaG_FD_92764 | JGI IMG/M metagenome (GOLD analysis project Ga0131853, IMG submission 92764) | Labiotermes labralis P1 segment gut microbial communities from Petit-Saut dam, French Guiana - Lab288 P1 (version 2) (version 2) | ecosystem: Host-associated > Arthropoda: Insects >...
AAAATTACAATTCATAAAATTTGTACACTGCTGAATTGTTACTATATTAATTTATGATTGTTGTATAGTTGTCACCTAATTATACCTTAGTTATTAGATATTTTTATTAGCCTTAAGATGATCGCATACAGCAGGGCTTATGTGTTTCGTTCAAAAGACGAAACAAATAGGCCTCCAACGAATTTAAGTTTAACCATAATTCACAATTTTTGTAAAAATATATGTAACATAAAAACCAAAAGTAGCAAGTGTTGTTAATGATGTAAATTCTTCCGCTCATACGCCTTTAAGCGAATAATTCCGCGTTTGAAATACTTCATTTTCAAATATGGTCACTATATGACCGAGTTATTGAACCTTGGTGAGAATATGTGTATCCCTATTCTGTATGCTTCCATAATGCGGTATTCAGTTGCAGTTGATATGTAATAATTACGTGATATGATCTTAATGCATTTGGGTGTAAATATAATGTAAATGCACTCATTCACAAAAAAAAAAGTTATCTATGCTGATACAGCCAATGAAGAACAGACAGTATGAATATTGTAAGTCATTTTCGTACACCCGTCTTGCTGAAGGTCGAGTTTGTAACATAAACTCTACATTTAACTGAAATTAGCATTTATGTCTTTTTATTTTGTCTCTTTCTCTGATAAACAAATTTTTATCTTTGCTGGGATATCTGTGGACATTTTACAGAACGTTATGTCATTATATATTTAGGGAGAAAATTATCTTATTATTTATTGCAAATAAATTCCTACACAACTCTAATAACTTTAACACATAATACAATAGGATGTGATGGATATTTAAGATAAAATGGGAAGAATGCCATAGAAAGAAAGTAGCGATAAGCCGGCGAAATGTGCACAATCTAATAGTGCCTACTGTCCCATCAGACAAAGCAGATCCTTACTTAATTTTATTCATCATCTGAATGTTGGACAATTTCCCTAATGACGACGTAAAAAATATTAAGCTGAGAGTAAACAGAACAGAAATTATCAACTGAAGCAAAAGTGACAATAGATGGTGTATATACCGATGTATAACTTAACGTATCCGAACAGTTAAAATTTGGTGGGAATTTTTTTTTTAATGTAATGACATTCTGGAATAACCTCAAGCCAGCACATAATTCTTACTACTTAGATTTGCAGTAACCGTATTATTTTAAGCCCTTTAAGGAAACTCTGCAATACATTATTTTACACATAGACTACGTTAAATTTTAAGAAATAATATTTCGCATTCGTTGTGGTTTAGTGTATAAGGATGGTTAACATTTTAAATTAGAAGTATATGCTTAATTGCGGAACGGTATTTCATAAAATTTGAAAATTAATTAATTGGGGATATCTCATTGAGCATGACCACAGAAGTAACAGTGGCAGGTGACGCGTGAAATAATTTTGTTTGGTAGTGAAATGACAACCGAAAATGACTTACACATTCATAATTTTAAAACATCTCAGCTACATGTGCTCCATTAACTTTTAATTCGACCAGTTTATTTCAGTACATTATTTTTCATTGTGTAATTATTGCGTACAAGTGTAATTTTTATAAACTGACAAAAATGTGTCACTGTTAAAAAGTTATGTTGCCTGTCTTGTATTTGTTTGTAGTTGATCTTCTTTGTAAATTTTAATTAGATACACAATATTTGAGTACAAAATTCGCTGTGTTTTGTCAGCATTTCCCTTGTTAATTTCTTCCTGTATGACATATTTCTTTAAAGAAAAGTTACAATTCTGGACTAATTGATTTAGATTTGTAACAAGAGGTAAAATAACCTTCGTGAAATCATTAAAATCTGCATGATTAAACACGAAGTTGTAAAGGAACAGCCGCAACGACAAGACGTTTCATAATACTTCAAATTTGAAATGTGCACTTGTATTACTAACATAAATACCGAGTTAACATCCTTCCAAGGACAGAACTACCTTCGTGAATTATTTCGAAAATCTTATACCTTGCTTATGAACGACACTCAGAAGGAATTATATTTAATTGAAAAATTCTAAGCATTTTACTTGTAACTTGCTTTACAACTGAATATATGGAGCTTGTTGATTCTGAACTGGAACTGGAACTCAAAATTTCCGAAAGAATAAAGGCTATGTTTGACGAAATTAGCTTCCCTTGTTGAACCTGTCACATTATGCACGCTACATTGAAAGATGGACCAAGGAACAAAGTTCGGTTTTCTTCAAAAGAAACAAAACAAAATGAAAAAGATACACGGCACCCTCACTTTCGGTGGAAGTGTTGGGCAATACAAAATCTTTACACCCATAAAAAAAAAGTTCTTGTTTTATCCGAAAAATTTTCACTAAATTTTCACTAAATTTTCCCATTAAGAAAGAGAGGGATTAGACAAAACACTTCATCACTTCTAATAGCTGTTAACACCTTCATATAGCGTATAATTACATAGTTCGCATCTTCGAATATTTCTCCTGGCTGGATATTCGTTAGGGTTTCTTGGAAGCAGTTCGATATACACAGGTTCTGTCCATAACTGCAAATTCAACTGCCCGGGTGGTTCATAAAGCGAATGACAATCTGATCTTAGTGACTGACATCACTACTTCCTGTCCGGTTAGTGACACCCATATTACGCATAGTCTGAAGGAGATAAGAGCCTTCCGCCAGTATATCTACAAGCAAATGAGGAACTGAAGTCTGGTTGCAAAATCGGGTTTTAGGAGTAAATAGTAAGTAGTAACATTCTTAACACAAGAATACACACAAATAGTTAAGTTAGAATATATAATTTGTGGCTGTCTGGAGGCCCACCACTCGGTGTGGGGGAAGATAGCAATTGTTCCAAATTTTGTATGAAGGGAATTAATTGTACATGTAAATTTCTATGTTCCAGTATTTTTAGCGTCAGTTCAGGAATACGCATCGGTAGGTTCAGGTAATTTATGTTTGCAATGGGCCCATAAATATTTTAAACCGAACCTCTTGTGTGGTAACCGTCTGCAGTTCTTTTCTCTTACACCCATATTTTAATAAGACAATCCGTATGTATCAAAGAGGGAATAAGTGGATGTAAATGTACTGTCTGTTTAAAATTATATTTGAGCACAGTAGTTTAGGCCAATTAAATTAATTCTACAGAGGTTTTTTTTTTACCTTTAATTAAGAAATAGAAACATTTGCGTCGAATGGCACTGATTTAGTAAAATAATTAAATTTGGAATCTTAAAAGCTACTATGAAGTAACTGTTTCTTCATACTATTAACATTTCCTTATTTTAAATTTGCATAATCTTTTAGAGAATAAAATAGAGCAGCTCGCCATAAATGTGTAAACAGAAAACCCTCAATACGGTGAACTTCCACTGACGTTTTCACATTTCATATCCTTTCCCCCATTTCTCGGAATCTAAACTGCCTTCCAGAACTGCATTTAGCATTGTGTGTACAATGTCTTGTGCAAAAACAGGAGGAAAGTAGCTAGAAATTCAAAGAATATTTTTGGAGGATAAAACCAACGCTAAAATATAAGTGTCCTGATTTTAGGATTGCTAAAAAAAGATTTTAGAACTAAACTGTGAACTGTAAACACTGTTAAGACCAGTTCAATTTAGAGGTTGGCAGTGTTTTGAAGAAAATGGGAAAAAAAGTTTGCTCTTATGTTTATTGGAACGTGCATCATTGTAATAGTTGAAGAATAAAAGACCAACTTGATGTCACTTGCTATTTTATTTCATTTCTTATGTGCTCAACATGTTTCGGACATTAATATATCCATCATCAGGAGATTGCGACTTTGCTGTTGAATTACCACATTGGTTGTTGTGCTCTCGGTCCACCAAATCTCCAACACACAACGAACCGAGAGCACAACAACCAATGTGGTAATTCAACAGCAAAGTCGCAATCTCTTGATGATGGATATATTAATGTCCGAAACATGTTGAGCACATAATAAGTGAAATAAAATAGCTAGTGACATCAAGTTGGTCTTTTATTCTTCAAAGTTTGCTCTTCTTTACCGAAACCACCAAGTCTCTACGTTTTCCAGAACATAACATCTACCCTAACGATAGGGGATTTTCAGTGCCGCACTTTTAAAGTTAACAAAGTGTTACTCAAAAATCTAAATGGACTGAGGGTAGAACGTTTACTTTTTAAGGTTTCTGGCAGTAGAGACACAAAACAAAACTATGATAAACAGCTTCAAAATGTATAATTTTCAACAAACATCAAGTGTTGTACAATCAAGAAGAAAGAGGCGAATGAGGCATGTAGCACGATAATGGAGAGATGAGGAATTTGTACAAAATAAAATCAATAAACTTTACTGGACAGTCCAATTGGTAGGCCCAAGTAAACGACATTAATCTTCACACGGGTATATGTACTATCTTCACCTGGCTCAGAGTGACGGCCAGTCGGGGGATAGTCTGGATACGTTATGATCGTTCGGATTTCAACACAAACGAGAAATTTCTTGATGTGTTCAGCTTCTATAATATAAATAAGAATTCTGATTCATGATTTGGTTGCTAATGAAACACCCAGTGTCTGATATAAATTTTTCATGCAATTAATTTGTCTCTTTAAATGTTTCAACTTAAATAACATTGTTTTAAATTCCCGAAGCATGAACACGTAAAATATACACCAAAGTACAGATAAGTGTTTTAATTTCGATTAAACAAGCACTGCCGACTTTGTTAAGCTACATCCTATACAAATATCATTTTACTTTTACATAGACCCTATAATATTGTGTACAATCCCCGTTATATCAAGACAATACATAACAATAAAAAAGTCTTTCTCTACACAACACTTTATTGTTATAATCTAAACAGCTACGTGTTTCGGCTCGTACAGCCAAAATACATAGCTCTTTAGATTATTATAATAAAGTATTGTGTAGGAAAGGATTGCTTCACTGGTACGTACGAAGACTAGATCTTGCAGTTTGATAAAATAGGTACGAAAATCCTGTGTACATTTGTCTCCAGGAAATGATTGTACCCTGACTCACGGAACACGTTCAGGTGAAATGACTGTAGAGAAAGATCCGGCCCCACTATCAAACTGAAGTCTTTCACAATTTAAGAGTGATGCAAGAAACAAGAATTTGTTAATCTGATTTTAAGGTATAAGGAAATCAGAAGGAACGTACCATCAACTGAAGAGGCGTATATGATTGCAAATAACAGATTGTATAGAAAATATTACATAGCAGTAAATTCTTGAAAAGGGGGAATAAACTAAGGTGAAAAGTAGAAGGTAACAAATGGATCCGACAAAAAAGAATTTAAAAAAGTTTCTACTGTTTGCAGCGGAACAGATTCCATCCGTCGCGTTGATACGGAATAGGAGTAAATCATGGACGTTTCATAAAACTAAAGACTTATAAATATTCACGAAATGTTGCTGTCTTTAATATTAACCTTTTGGCGCCGGAATTATTTTTTTTTAATTTTAGCACATCCTGTATGTAAAATGTGAATAATACAGACCAAATATGTTAGAATTATGAAACAAACTGCACTTTGAAGAGAAAAAAACGGAGAGTATATACGATGTTTAAAATATTCAGTACCTATATTTGTTGAATAAATATATAAAATGCAACTTTAGAGGTTAGCGGTGCGGTACGACCACTATAGTTGACATTAGGCATCAAAAGGTTAAGCCTCACACTTCTTTGCATAGATGCCACTGATTTCTGATTACATTGTCTATATGTCTGGCGCAGCCTAGGCTGTACAAGCAAACAAATGTGTATACCTCAAGAATTCATTCCGCAGATACCTAAAAGATATTTGTCAATATTTCTGTCACAGTTGTCCCATTCCCTCATAACATCTGGCCCGCATTACAGAAACGTCAAAATGTAATTGTGGCTGAATTTTACTGCGCTCGTGATTTGCAGTACTGCAAAGTAGGTTAAGAGGCAGATGGCTATCAAGTTGAGTGGGCATGGAGTTTGGTGGTGGTAGACGATGAGCTCAACTAGTCATGAGTGAACACGGATATAGCGAACTGTCAGCGAAACAAAGAACACGCCATTACAGCAGGTTCAGAAATAAACGGCTCCACTCCACATTTCAATATCAAGACCTGGATATTAAAAAGTGCAAGATAATATTGAAAGGTAAATGCAAAGCCATTTAGATAAACATTTCCAGTGTTTGTTTTACCTACATTTTCATTGTGGAAGAAAGTGTCACTCAATCTGCGTAGGAATTCACATGACCTACTTAACGATTCCCCGAAAAACTAGTTAGCGCTTGTTTCGAAATGCTGCACAGTTAGACGACAAAAACACTTTGTTTCTATTTGTTGTCTTTGCGCGGACTAAATTAAGATGGCAGAACCAGGAAAAGCAGAAAACAGAATGATATGCTGAATATTTGCCTAGCCATATTTAACTTTACCGAAAAAAATACGCAACAAACATCGCTTCATAATGTTTACTATACAGTAAAATTGCGATTATGTTTACTCTGTTGCTACTTACTCCAAAACAAATCAGATAGGAGAATAAAAACTTTAATAAAAGTTAATATATTACGAAGTTCACTAACAAATAAAGTTAGACGAAGGAGAGGATGAGAGGGCAACCTCAAGGTTCAATTCACTTAATGTCTTCCACAAATCCAAATTTTACCCTATATAGAAATTAGGATTTATGCTGACTCGAACTCACAAAGTATGAGATTCGTCGAAAAAATATGTGTAGACACTTTCAACATATAATTTGATCAACAGCATTGCGCCTTAAGAAACGTCGAGGAGTTAAAATCTCTTTTACTTTGAACATCTTCAAGACTTACCACACAGTGGCTCGGACATAAATATTCGTTACTTCTTTCTCTATAAGTCTTTTTATTCCGAATATTTTTCTCTTCAATAAATACACTTATTCCCGAGAAAGAGCGAAGAATTATAGTTCTTCGTGTGATTTCCACAATGCAATGAATACAACTGAAATATGTAGACAAATTTTACTTTAAAACTCCATTAATAAATTTTCAAGTAGTGGAAAAGCAACAGACATGATAAAAGCATAAGCTACGGAGGTGAGTTTGTAAATTAATGGTTCACGGAAGGCCAAGGTTACGGATGACGTCTGGATGACACAAAATGGAAACCTGGTCCTGAATTTCAGACTAAGATACAGGTACAAACTTTCTTAAAAGCTACAGGGACCCTAGCAAATTAACAAGACGAGGTCTACAGCATTGCAGATATCAGGTAAGCTTCTGTATGCTTCACTATGGAACATCCTATAGTCAGTAATACGCTGAGAGAGAAAGAGAGACAAGAAGAGAGCTGGAAGTGGCACACTGATCTACATAACTAAGTCACATCGACTTCCACAAGTAGTTGCATGTAGTTAGCAGTGGCAACAACCCGCAGCAATGCTGACTCTCAGACCTACATTTCAAATCTACTGGAACAGTGGATATGAAACGTCTCTGCAATTGTCTGTCTGTCTGTCCTGCGTTACGTTGCTCATTGGCAACATACTGTCGTTGCTTCTTAAAATAATGCTGTCATATTTACTCAGATAAGATCCATATTATTTCGTTTTGTTCTAGGGTCTTGCATTTAGTATCACAAGAACGTTATACGTAAAATTCGCTAATAACAGTTTCTATATATGGTTTACCACATGCAAATTGGAATCCTCAGTACAATTAATTTCAGAATATGTGATATACAGATAAATGATGTACAGTCAGCAGTTGATGGTAACCGGCCTGAAAAAAAACTCAAAATACTATAATCCCTCTTTGAAATATTCTTCTTGCGGGAATACCATATATCACTACGCATTTTTTATATTTTGCCGACCGTGCGTCTCAGTATACTCTTAGTAATTGACCAACTTAAGGCACAAATTATTGTTTTATAATAAGTTCATTATACTCCTCTACATGTTTCGAGCACTGTACTCGAAACACGCAGAAGAATATAATAAACTTATTATAAACCAAGGGTTTGTGCATTAAGTTGGTCAATTACAAAAATTCATTACGCCTTTTAGAGGCCCAGTTTTTCAGGATGCAATTGGAGTGTACAACAAGGCTTTGGTATGTGTATTCGTAATGCGGCAATTTTGTCTTTTACAGCTAATTTCTCTCACTACATTGTTAGCTGTAGTAATACCTGTGATTTCAAGATGTCAAAATTTTTGAATATGATGCCCCGTGGAATGGTGTACTTTTACCAATTTTTCGGAGCAGCCTGTTGCCCTCATTCTCAGCATGGTACTGTAACAGACTGGACTGCAGTCTCCATCAACATCGCTGTGATAACCTCAGAATCCACGCGCCTTCTATTTGATGATTTACATAAGCGGGTATTTACGTCTAAGGTCCTAAGTGTTCGAGTTACGAACGTCAAATTCTGACAAGGTCTACTGCTTGTGTGAAATCTAACGCTGAGATCAACCACATGCACGGACCGATCGTTACCTTGGAAACTGGGTGTACACTCCTCATATGTGATAAGGAAATTTACAACAAGGGTTGCTTTCCAGATTTCAATATACACACATGTAAAAGAAAAGCGGCCAAAAGACAAATTCTTTCAATTTTACCGCCCGTAAAAGTAACTAGAATCTCCCTTTAGTTTCTTTGAATAAATTTTCTTCTCCGTCTTTGTTTTTCGTAAGGTAAAATTTACCCCCTTTTCAGTGTGTCTGCTTCTATGCGGTTTCATTTCTAGCAAAAGGATTATTGCTTTACGTTATTCATAAATTTAGGTGTGCTGTATTTGGTTTTTATTTTGAGACAAGTATTCTACTGTGGGTTGACTGTGGAAGCTATTTATAGCACCACATATTTCCGAATGAAAAAAGATTATTACTCGTACCTGCTCACGGAGTTGGAACTTTCTATACTGACACTCTTCCTGCCAAAAAATTTTCTTGCAGAACCTTCCAAATGGGGAGGCCATGGCCGGAAAACAAGGAGTATAACTTAAAAAGATACAGTAAAGTATGTCCCAGTTTTGTTAGAGGACTGAAAAATAATCAATTACGAGGAATAAAAGAAAACACTAAAACATCAACTACAGCATAATTCTAGTGGAGGCAAAATATCCAGTTTGAACGTACAGTACAGTACAGTACAGTACACTACACTACACTGCAGTACAGTACAATGGTACAGGGCTGATAGACAATAGGACTTGACAAAGTAAAAGAAGATCAACATCCCAAAGTAACACAAACTGAATAAATTTAAAGAGTTAGATCCGATAAATTTAGAATAGCTTTTATACAACCTGAACTTACACTTTTATATTTAATAAGTGGATATGAACCCAAATAACCTGCGAGTACACAATTTATTGTCTATTTTACAGGCTACAGAAAACAAAGTTGAATGCCATCAACACACTGCAAGCATTTTTGTAAACAGATCTCACTCCGGAAAAAAAACAAAAAAAGACATGTAACTACATAATAACCTTCTTTTACAAATTGTTGTACCAAAACGCCTGATAATGATGACCCATTAGGTCGATACACGTAGCTTGCTGAAAAACAGAACAAAATTGCTTTTGTGATATACTTAGGTATGTTAGACGGTGTCTTACAGTTTGTTGATACTTTGAGAAACACAAAGGATTGTCACAGGCGAAATTCAAATGACACAAGCAAAGTGATATTTTTAGGATACTGAAATGTAGTCAGTTACTACGACATTATTAAGTGGTTAGGATGCGAGCGGGTGGGAGGAAAAGAACCCATACAGAATTTTGGTGGAGAAACCTCTTGGAAAAGGTCCACTTGGAAGACCAAGAATTAGACAAGGAGATAGAAAGATGAGACGGGTGTGGTTGGGAACCAGGTGTGGAGGAAACTACTTCAAAATCTTGTCAGATCAGGTGCTGTTCTTGCGATTGCAGTTACGTGCAGTATCTGACAGCGATCCGTATATCAAGAATCTGGTACAAACTATTTGAACGCATCTAGGTAATTTCATTTTTAAGTTGGGCACATATAACGCTTCTAAATACGCATTCGGAATTAAATGACATTTGATGTGCTGCAACTTGCTCAAAGCCCATACGTCTTCAGCTCAACGCAGGAGGTGAACTTAGTGACATGCAGGCAACGAACATGGAGGAGCTCAGGTGTGGCGACAAGAGGAGATGAAAAGAGCAAGCAGAGAGGGGTCCGACAGAGTGAGGAGGCAAAACAGCATTTGGTTCACGAATAAGAAGAAAACTTTCGCTACTCCACTGGCCACTGGCATGACGGCAAATTGTGGCAGTAAACAGATAGACAGACAGACTGGCCTACAGTATGAACTGATTGATTTACTATACCACGGGGCGCATTAAGAAGCATTCCTTACATTGTTCCTTCATGAGGCGTGGAGAGCATTCAAAACATTCAATGACGTCCAAGAATGTTTGCTAACATTGGCAAAAGGAACATATAATTTTACCGCAGATAGTTCTGACAATAATGTACGAATTGCGTTTAGGATTGTTTGGTTTCTGGACTACACATGGAGACACAAATTCCTATACCTTCTCAGGGAGAAATGTCAGAAAGCCGTTTTAAAGTACTATAAGATTTGTTAAATGATTTAATGGTTCTTATGCGTATTGGACCGTGCATCATCTTTATATTTGAATAAAGGTAGAACAACTTGATGACACTTGCTTTATTATGTCAATTTACTGCTCAACATGTTTCAGATGTTAATACATCCATCTTCAGGAGCTTGCGACTACTTGGTGTGTTGTTGTGTAGGCTGTATTGTGGAAAATGCAAGCTACAGCCTACACAATAACACAACAATTAGTCGCAAGCTCCTGAAGATGGATGTATTAACATCCGAAACATGTTGAGCAGTAAATTGACATAATAAAGCAAGTGTCATCAAGTTGGTCTACCTTTATTCAAATACAAAGATTTAATGGTTATTTACTTCCTCAGTCTGTCTACTGGACAGGTACCTCCACTGAACAGGAAGAGAGTTATCGGCCGTTTTCATCTATCGTCACTACAATGCCAGAAGAAAATAATGATTTTCATAAACTAATAAACTCTTCCAAAATTTAGAAAATTCCAAAAGTCTTTATGTAAAAGTAACGGATCAAATTCACATTCGTTAAGGTACTATTCTGAATTGATCCCCGAATGATCGACTCAAGCAGAAAATGTTCACACACCACTGAACCTACATTACAGTTAGTCCCCCCTGGAAGCATGTTACGTAACGTGGTTGAGAAACGGAGCGTACAAGTCCGATTGAAATGGGTATATATATATATATACCAGATTATAATTAGTATGAGCATTCTATTTTAATTTTAGAGTATTGGATATTTAATAATATCAATGTAGATATCAAAAGTTACACAACTCACCAAAAATCTCTTTGAAAAAGCGGAGGACAAGAAAAACTTAACCAGATATTACCAGCGCGCTGTTCGAAGGACCCCCCCCGCCCCATGTGAGTAACGATGCAGATAGTTATAATTTACCAGCTGCCAGTTTCTCTTGCAAGTAGCCATCTGAGAGAGATGAAGGTTGTGCATGTAAAACGAGGAGCGTGAATGTACGAAAAAAAGACGGTAGAAGAATATAAAAAAATGCAATGGAAAAAGGGAAATGACTGGTGTAGAATTGAGTACATGAGACAGGGCAAAGCAGCAGAAGTTGTTACCACTATCAAGTGGAAAATCTAAAATCTGGAAGCTCGCGGAGGGAAGTAAAGTTAAGGAAAGTATTGGACAACTCTGGTTTGGGGTAAAAGTGGCAAAATGAACAGGGGCGGAATGTAACGGCAATATGCCGAAATGCTACACTACAGTGCAACGAGATTCAACAACAGACGAACTCAGTGAGTGTGAGACAAAAGAGGCATTTCTTTGCATGCTGGGAAATAAAAACTGGGTGGGGAAAGAGGAAATATTACACAGCCTTAATATGAAGGAGAGGATAAGGAAAGCGTGATTGAGAGTACGAATTTGGAAACTGGTGGGATGAGTAAGAAAGTGAAAAGTGAAATATGTCCCCTGTTTAGAGGTGAAGAAAATCACATTGACATAATATTGATATGTACTGAAACACAAAGATGGCGAGAAATGCTTCTGAACTATAAGGCACTGAATATAAACGAGGACACATGTTTCAAGTAAGTAGGAACTAAATGCACTAAGTACACAGAATGAAAAAAAAACTAGAAAAATTATAAGATACGTGAGAACGCCAAACGAAGTAAATAGCAGTAAGGGTTGAGGAAGAAAGAGAAGTACCGTACCAGGAGGTGAATAATTTAAAAAAAAAAACATAATCACGCTGTACATTATACTGATCAAAAGAATTAATGTACGGAATACATACAGCAAAAAACCCCCTGTGTAAGCAGCCATAGCCCTGTAAGATGGATATGTATTTGAGACTCAAGAAATAAAGGTTCTCGCTATGTTTAAAAGATCTCCCATCCAAGTTATATTCCTATTCTTTGTCTATGCCATCCTAGCTACGTGTCCGGTTCGTAACATCCCCCTACATTTCCTAACAATACTACAGATGATCTACACGATATACAACATAATCTTACATCTACAACAACCGGAGTAGCGTAGTCTATGTAGCACCTAAACTATTGGATTGACGGTTCGGGATTCAAACCCGACAGTAACAAGTTTTTTCCTCCGAAACGTCCAAACCTGCACTGACGCTTACCCAACCTCCTATTCAACGGGTACGGGATTCTGTTCCGGGGGGTAAAATTAGCCCACTTAACTTCACCGAGAGCCGAGGTTAAGAATGTGTGGAACTCTACTTCTGCTCCTCCACACGCCTTCTTACCGTGGACATGGACAACTTTATCTAACATCTGAAATTTTCTCTAACTGTCAGAAGTTTCTTGCAGAAATTTTCCCCAGACACCCGAAACCCGTAACTTCTCCCGTCACGCAAACCATGTTTCACAACCACTCGGTCGCAACGCGCTCTTTATCATTTTGTGCAGCCTCATGTTCAGAGTTTCGGAAAGCAGATGTCAAGATTCACCTCGACACAACAAAGTCAAAACAGTCATAATAGCCGTTATTACTCCTTCTGTGTTAGGTGAGATTTGAGGCACTAACTGCAGTAATCATGCAGGTTGTTTTTTTTTTTTTTTGCGATGAACCACAGTGAAGTGTCGTAGAAGTCTTTTATACCCTGAATGTGGAAACAAAAGTGTCTACCAAAATACACAGTGCACATACCAGGACACAGCAATATTCTCATTCTGTGTTCATTTATAGCTGTCACGGTAGTACCGGTCAGGATATTTCAGGCACGCTGAAAGGACGTTTTGAATACTCGATCAACAAAATATGCTGCATAACATTCTCAAATTAGCGTACTATGTTCCGAGCTATTATTTCCAAAAACGAAAGGCTGACCTTAATAGACATAAGCGAAAATGAACAAAAGAGTGGAAGCCTATATGGAAGATGTCTCAACGTGTAAAACTTTCAGACATCGGAAGGATATAGCTGTTAGAATTATCAATACTCTGGACTTACATTTGTGTTCTGCGAACCCCGGTGGCCAGGCGGTCTAACGCGTGGGTCTACGGCCCTCGCTTGCTGGTAACGTAGGCTCGAAACGCGCCGGGGGCAGATGTATTTTCTCTTGTGAATACTGTGTAATGTCACGTAGAGATCTGTGGGACGGGCCGATCACTCGTTCAGAGAAGTCCCCCTAGCGTGGTGTTTATGGGTGTGATCGTGAAGCCTCGACAAAGAGGAGACTCTGGCCCGCTATGGGCTGTTGTGCCATGGAAAGAGTGTATCTTCTAGCAGTGTGTTTTAAATTAAATCTTGAAGTTTTTAAGGATTGGATATGATTTAGTTTCTCCCGCGTGTACAGAAACTTACAAATTTTGAAGCAATAAACACGTGTGTAGACATTAAATCACACTTGTGTTTTATTACCAAGGAATGATTTGGCTTCTAAAACAAATCTAGATTTGACAATTATAGCTGATGTATGACATTATCAATCTAGTGGTGCTAAATTCAATCAAAATGTATACGTAGATCCTGAGATATAAAGTAAGATTAACAGAAGAATGGTGTAACGTGTGTAATAAGGGGCTTCGTACCGTATGTTCTTCGCGAAATCAGGATATATTATAGGTGCGGGAGGTGTGGTCTGCAAGCAGAAGGTGTTGTCTGCGTGCAGAAGATGTGGTCTGTATGCAAGTGATGTGGTCTGCGTGCAGAAGATGTGGTCTGCAAGCAGGGGGTGTTGTCTGCGTGCAGAAGATGTGGTCTGCATGCAAGTGATGTGGTCTGCAAGCAGGTGATGTGGCCTGCAGGCAGAAGATGTGGTCTGTATGCAAGTGATGTGGCCTGCAGGCAGAAGATGTGGTCTGCATGCAGTTGATGTGGTCTGCAGGCAGAAGATGTGGTCTGCATGCAGGTGATGTGGCCTGCAGGCAGAAGATGTGGTCTGCATGCAAGTTACGTGGTCTGTATGCAGGTGATGTGGTCTGTATGCAGGAGATGTGGTCTGTATGCAGGAGATGTGGCCTGCAGGCAGGCGATAAGGAACTTATTCGCAGTCTTACTCCCTAAACTTCAATCGAGGCAATGAAAACCACAGCGAAGATAAAGAAGTAAAAGTATAGTTGGTATTAAAAGGATAGCTTCTAGTGCCGCAGTCATGGAAGAGTAGAGCTATACCTCTACCCACCCTCTGGGCCACACAGGGCCTGTAACGGGATCAATTCATTAAAAGGATAGATTTGTGGGCGTGAAATGGATTTAACTGGTTAGGAACAGGTCGGTAGTGTAAACCTGTGAAGTAGGGTACTATCTTGTGTTCATAACAGTCAAAGAATTTACTGACCATCGAAGCTACTATCAGTATATCATCAGTAAATCAGTAGATGTAAATGACTCCAAGCATATATAAGATATATATATATATATATATATATGAAGGTAAAGTGATCCCGTTAAAGGCCCGGTCTAGCCCAGAGGGTGGGTAGAGGTATAGCTCTACTCTTCCATGACTGCGACACTAGAAGGGGGTGAGTGGTCAGCAGCACGCCCCGGCCGCATTTTACCCTCGGAAAAGACACGGTACCCATTTTACAGGAGGCTGGGTGGAACCCAGGGCCGGTCTGGACGGGCAGAAAATCTCGTCCCCACCAAGATTCGATCCCGGACCGTCCAGGCCGTAGTCAGTCGCTATACCGACTGAGCTACCCGGCCCATATATATATATATATATACACATACACACATACATACATACACACAAAACAGTGTCTTATATCTTAGCATTCAGCGATCGCATAATGTAGTGTAACAGATTGGGAGAGAAAGACATTACAAACATTTAAATTATGTTTGTGCACTTACACTTGCAGTTACTTTCCCTTCACAGCTGTTGGAACGCCAGTTCAATGCCTCCTGTGGCATTAATCGGCGATTTGCTCCATGTCGTTCTGTGAGTCATCTGCTTAATTTCTAACGTTTCATGCCCATTACGATAGCAGCTGCTGCAAGGCGCGTACATTTCTGCATCAACGTTCTATAACAATTGGTACTTCAGTCTTAGATTGAAAATCGTCGCGGACTTAATAAGTTTTATAATACGTATTAGAAACCAAACCAAACCAAACCAAACTGCCCAGTAATAAATTAAAACAAAAACGGAGCAATTTCACTCTCGTGCAAATTCCCTGTTACCTTTAATAAGGTCTTTAACGTTCTTTATAGGCCGGTTCGCAAAATTGCGAAACACGGCAATTGGCTTCTTCACGTCCGTGTGTCCGTCCGTCTGCATGGAACAACTCGGCTCCCACTAGAAAGATTTTCATAAAAATTGATATTTGAGTATTTTCCGAAAATCTATCGAGAAAATTCAATTGTCATTAAAATCGGTTAAGATCAACGGTTAATTTACATGCAGAATAGTAAACATTTTATACCACATATCGCTCACTTCTTCTTAGAACGAGAAATGTTCCAGACAAAATTTTAGAGAAAATCAAAACACAGGTTTTGTACTCAATAATTTTTTTTCGAAAATTCTGCCCTTTATGAGACAAGGTAAAAGAATGTGATAGAACCGGGTAGGCCTCAGATGACAATATGGCGCATGCACATTGCATGCTGGATACCGAAGGCTACAGGCACATACTCGTAATATGCAATAATTACTGCTTTTCAACAGCAACAATAGTTGCACTAATGGGCCTCGATGTTACATTTATTATACCTACATCGCCTAATTTGTTTTTATTAATTCCATATTCTAGTATTGTTAAGTCGTCCATTCCGCCCATCCTCGTCTATTAATCACTTCTTTATTACCCCAACCACATGCACATTACGTACTTGCTAAACCACTTCTTCAATACTACAACAAAATGCACTTTGTATATTATGTAAAAAGCTGACTGTTTTGAGAAAGCATACCAAGTTCTTCCTGAAGATGGTGTATAACACAGCGTAACATGTAGGAGAGATTTGGTAAAAAATATATATATAACAAATATATAATATACATTTGGTTGAAGTATTGAAAAAGTGATTAATCCACATTCCAGTGTTAAACAGAGGGGTTATGATTTCAAACATCTGCAGTCAGTATGTAAACAGAGCCACGAGGGTTGTTGGTGGGGAAACCTAAAAGGAAAAGACTGCTTGGAAGAACTGGGCTTGGATGGGGAATAAAATTTTTCTTAAAGAAAGACAAGTGAGGGCGTGAACTGGATTCTTCTGGCTCCGAAAAGGAACAGGTTGCGGAAACCTGTGGAAAAGGAAATGGACATTCATGCGCCATAAAATGCAGGGACTAGTCGAGGACATATAAACGTTTCAAAAGGGACATGATTACCCTAGTTCCACATACAACTTCTACCACTCCGAGGAGCTCCGCACGGCTGCAACGTACACGCTGCCTACCGTACTCTTAGGGGGATACATGGTTATAATCCCGACCAGAGATCGGCTACAATAGTTCTGGCCTATATCGTTGCTTCTACATGCCCTTCTGAGCAAGGGTTTCCCAAAATGAATTTGCACGATGGGAAGCAGTAACTATGTATTACACAAAAATATTATAATTTCAGTATTCTTAATTCAGAGGATGAATATTCCGTTGGACATAGTTTTATTATATGGAACTTACACATTAAAAAGACTTCATGTTTCGGCCGAAACATGAAGCTGGCTATCCTGCAAATGCCATATTGAATTTGTGTCCAATTGAATATTTCTCCTTTCAATTATTAACTAGTGCAAAGGAATGCGATACATTCAGGCTGCTATTATTATTATTATTAATATCATCATCATCATCATCATCATCGTCATCTCCTTTATGCAGGGTATTTATACCTCTATTTCTGAGAAAAAAAACTATGTCCCTAGGGAATACAGTGTTGCAGCTAGTCTGTTGTTACCATTCATGGTGCTTACATCGCTAGTTCTTGTGCTGATTCTATTGTACTTTTATATTAGTACTTTCCGAAATATGTGTTCAGTGCCAAATATGGTTGTTTTATGTAGTTCCTTGACTTCATGGTTTCCTGGTATGTTGCTCACGTATTTTCTGAATGACTTTGAAATGGTCCCAGTCGCCCCTATTATTACTGGTATCACCTTTGGTTTTACAGTCCACATGCCCTGTATTTCTATTGTAAGGTCTTTATATTTTAGAATCTTCTTGGCTTCGTTTTTAATCACATTTTCGTCTCCTGAGATTGCGACGTCTACTAACATACATGTTCCATTTTCATTATCACCTATTATGATGTCTGGTTTGTTGTTGGGGATAGTTCTGTCAGTTTGTACTTGTTGATTACACAATATGATTACCTTAACTTCTTGACTTGTTTCTACTGATATTGGTACATGTTCATACCAGTGTCTTTTATCCAACTGTACCCTTGCTTCCTTGCATATGTTGAAGTGTAGTTGTGCATTCATGTCTTTTTATGTACTGTTCTTTTGCCAGTATTGGGAATGTTGAAATTATGTGGTCTATTGTCTCATCAAATTTTGGCAAAGTCTGCATTTGCTATCCGTTTCTGTGTTCAATACGTTTGTTGAATAATATTTTGTTTGTAACGCTTTATTATTATTATTATTTTGTACTAACTTCACGTATAGAAGTAGACAAAAATCTGTTTCTGTTTTTAAATATGTGTAATAACATGTTAATATGCCCTAATTTAAGATTTATTTACAATTACTAACTTCTTTTATTTGTGATCTACGTTTTCAGCATCCCTTATAATGATTTTTATTACGGGTTCTGCTAAAGATTTGTTTCGTGGCCAAATTAAACTGATATAGACTACCCTAATCAACTGTCCGAAACTAATCTTAAAACATATCACAGATATTTTCCCAAGTATCCACCGCAGTTCACCTTTCAGAATCACCCAACAATATCTCTTTTGGCTGCAGTAATGCAGCCTCCAATAATGAATAAACAAACGATACGTTCTCGATATAAGCCTAGGAGACAATAAAGTGCTTGAGAAGCACTGGGTATGGCTCAGTGAGCCTCTCTGCGGTGGAACGACTTCGCAGTTCATTGATCTCTATCTCCATCTGTCAAAATCCTGTATTTCCATAATACTTATAACAAAAGCATGCATTTAAGGAACATATTCGACTTGTAACACAACCTGTTGGTAATAAAATTCGAGTTATGTGACAATTATTCTTGCAGCAATTATAATAATTACTGCTGTTTTTGCGTTTCGTGAATTGTATTAGCATGATATTTAAAACATTAAAATATACTGATCGTAATATTTTGGAAGTTAACCTTTTGGAAATTGTAATTAAATGGAAGATAAAGATGCAACTTATCGTAAACATACATTTAGGTCAACGTTTCTTACACAAAAGATTATATTTTCATTCCCTTAGAGTCTAAAAATCAGTAAAAAAAACTGTTTCATTACACGGACTTCGAACAGTTTAATTAGGGCTATATGGCGTGTTACTTCATGTTGGGCCTGTAAAGTATCTTTACGGAGCAAGTACAGAGCTGGAACATTCAGTCTTTCCTTACATTCGAAACTCTTTAGCACTGCAATGTAAAGTCCCTGTGTCGCCTCTTTCCTTCCACGCTCTTTCATCTGGCGATTGCCAGAATTCATTATACTGTTTATGCACAATTCGACATATTTGGTATTTACAAGACTTATCACCATGTGGCGCCGCAGTCGCAAATAAAAGGACATGACGTCATGTCACATCATTTTCAAAACCCGATTTTAATGACAAGAATAATTCAGTTTATGTTCTTTAAATGTCATATGTCAGTTAAACAATTAAAATCTCTTATTAATGTTTCGGTTAACACTGATTATAAGTGTGTTACAAAATTTACATAATAAAATGGTGTAATGCGTGTGGTAGCAGCTTTAAGGGTGACAGGTAGGAGTTGTACAGTACGTGGGCACGGTATGGAGACATACGAGGGAGTTTAGGAAGAGGTCAGATACAGCTCCGCGCGTTACTAGCCTCGGCACTGGGTGCAAGTCACGGATAATCTTGAAGCCTCGGCCTCTGTACTCGCGGTGAATGCGCGCTGGGTACCCCCCGGACAGGAGGCTATATGGGCTGTACGTTTTGGAGTCAATGTTATAAATATACGTGACGTACAAAATTTCACTGTTTCAGCGCAAATTATTTTAAGGAAATCCAGGTGAAGAGACTGTAATTTAGAACTCATGACTAAGAAAATTTTTAACTCTTGTACCAAAGTCTTGTTATTGGCGTTTTCCACATCAAATGTTGGTACCACCGCATTCCACTACTGGTACCGCTTTATTATTATTATTATCATCATCATCATCATCATCATCATCATTTGATATTGACACATTTACGTATAAAATAGTACTAATATTTACAACATAATTGTGCTCTTTATACGAAATACGATGTTTACACTTCTTGGTCGCATTCCGAAGGTCACAGATGGAACACCAATTTGAGGCAGACTTTGCTGACTTAAGTCTTTTCAGACAAAATTCAGTCTAGTGTATTCAAACCACGCCGAGACCACATTAATCCGGTTGCTTTCCAATTACTCAGTCACAATTATTCGACGCTATGTAACACTGACCGGTGCTGCAATTTCATAAAGTAACAAAAGCACCAAAGTTGTACCAGCTGCCTATATGCGTCACGCTTAGCTTGAACTGGGGGTCCCCAGTCAACACTGATATATCAATTTTAGAGCAATGTAAACAAAAAAATAAAGAGCCCTGGCTGTTTTTACAGAAGCAAAATCTGGCGAATTGCAAATAATATGTCTTAATTTCATGAATTTCAAAACATTCGCTGCATTTCAACTGTACACAGATACTGGAAACAGGAAACAAAATACAAATTTTTATATCAAAGGAATTTGTTCTTAAAGATTTCGAAATAAAGTTCTGTGCACAAGCAATATATTCTTTCTTGATCATGTAGTTAAACACACTAGAAAGAGTATTATTAACATATGCCGACATAAATACCTGGTTTTAAAGAAAGAATTCATACACCCAAATAGCATTTTTTATTAAATCTTCGTTCTTGTGTACACCGACTTCTGACACACCAATTTCTGCTTCTCATACATACATATACGGACTAAGGCTTGTGGTTACTTAGCCTGGCAGTACGATTTAAACCCTGACCACTAAACAGAATAACGACGATGCAAAGCAAGACTCTTGTCTCACAACAGTTCCGTTTCGCGTCACACAACCAGCCACCTTAGTTGGGATGTTCTTAATTTTATTTCAGTAAAGAAATATGATTAAACTATGGGTCGAAAACTGAGTTGAGTATCACTGGAGGTTAGAATGTGATTAGGCAGTTTGAGGAGAGTCTTTCGTTCGCTTCGCTTCTTCATCCTGCTACTGACCTTGTTTGTTGACCTACTTCTCGCGCCAAGGCCGTTAACTCTGAGGCAGCAGTGATTTCTAGGTCGACCACCTGGCGACTACTTCACTCGCTCGCTATCGATCTACATCTGCAGCAAACTGAAGTCGAACCCAGGACACACGAATACACCATGCAACAATTTCCATTCTCCACAATGTGTCCTATCTTCAGAGAAACGAGATTTATTACCAGCCTATACAAAATACGTTGCTGGCATTTTCAAGAGACAGAAGGTAGGAAAGGAGTAATTATAGGCCGCGCTGAGAGTGGGGGGGGGGGGACGGAGGGTGCTGACAATATTCATTTAATCAGCCTATACCTAGACCGAGCCGCTCACAGTTGCCGTGCCTTCCAAGCCTTGAACATTAGACCCTCCAATTTACGGACCAACATTTAGCGTATTTTTTATATACCGAAGCATATTTTGGGGCCCAAACTTTTCGTAAGTACTGAGTCAGTCCTGTAGAAGGGCAAAAAGTCAAATAGATACTTGCAAATTTTCAGAAAATTTTGAATTTTTCCCTATTTTTTTTAAAATAAAATTTGTTGACGACTCTTTCAACACAAATAGTTCTTTACACACCTATGAATTACATCTGTCGCTGCGGAAGAAACAGGACGAGAAGCTGCACTTCAGGACACCTTTTTGATCTTTGCCTTCAAAGTGACCAGACGTATCAGCAGAACATATGAAATAAAATTGATTTTTTAAAAATATGTTAGCGATAAAGTTAATACGCATGGGAACAAAGAAAAAGTGAGCAGAAATCTCGATCACATTAAAGTGTAAAGGAAACATCAGAATTAACTGAAAGCTAAAATCTGATGTGAGCTTAACAGCCGTGTATAAGGTGTGAGGTTAAAAGCGCGGTGTCTGGAGTTAGAAACAGGAAATCAGATCTTCAGAAATATTTATTAGATATTTTCTGATACTGAAGTTGAGCCAAGAAAACAAACAAAACCAGCAAAACTGTGCGTTTAAAATGAAATGTGACTAATAGTGAGGTAAATATCAGTCATGAAACCACAAATATGGTATTATGGATTTATGATGGTATTTAATAGCAAAAAATAACTACATGTTTCTGCCAATAGCGGCCATCTTCAGGTTATTACAATTTTGCTCAAAGAGTATCATATGTATGCCTAAATTGCGAGGTGATGCTGAGATCTCATCATCGTTACGCGTTGAAGTCAGTTTATTTAGTGGGAAGTCTAATGGTCATTGACCATTAGACTTCCCACTAAATAAACTGATTTGACCATTAGACTTCCCACTAAATAAACTGATTTTAACGCGTAACGATGATGAGATCTCAGTATCACCTCGCAATATAGGCATATATATGATACTCTTTGAGCAAAACTGTAATAACCTGAAGATGACCGCTATTGGCCGAAACATGTAGTTATTTTTTGCTATTAAATACCACCATAAATTCATAATACCATAGTTGTGGTTTCATGACTGATATTTACCTCACTATTAGTCTTTTCTACACACAACGGGGATGACACACCTCAGAATAAAGTGTGACGTTGCATCTCTCTTGCTGTGTGAGCCTCGGAGGTGTACAGACAATATCTGCTGCCGATAAGATGGCGGAGAATATGAACATTTAGTTTATAGCAAGTGATGGTTGGCTTCAACGATATGAAAAGTGGCACAGCTTGGCAAGTAGGCGCGCATTCAGTGAGGCTGTCAGTGTGTCTATCAAAGAGACAAGAGTCCTTCAGAATAGAGTTGTCTAGAGTTGAGTGAGGGGCAGTACCCTTTACATTTCTTGTAAAAATAATATTTTACATTTTGAAATACTCCTTCGATATGGGAACATTTTTACGGGAATTAAACATAATTTCTCAGGTAACCAACATTTTTATTTTAACAGACAATCCCCCTCCCCTCTTGTTAGGCCGTTAAGTCGAGGGTCTCCTGTACTCCCGTCTGTCACTTGGGCACTGGGTTCGTGGATAAGAATTCCTTTCGGTGTACGGATATGTATCCTGCAGGGTGAGTTCCCATTCAAGGAGTCGTAACAGATTTCTATAAACTATTGACGAGGAAATGTTTTCTCCCTTCACACCATAAAGGCGCACAGGGAGAGTAGAGGCAAAACTCCATTCATTCTTAACTTTTAACCTCTGCACTGGATAGAGGGAAGTGCTTAACTTCAGGCCCCCTTCTCTTTATTGCCGGAAAAGAATTCCCGTACCCTTTGAATAATAGGTTATGTGGGCCCCAGAGCCGGTCTAGACCTTTTCGAAAAAAAGAAAAATCTCTTTCCCCTACCGGGATTCGAATCCCGAACCTGACAGTCGGTAGCATAGTAGCTAAACCGACTGTGCTAGCCTGGCTGCTCTGTAACTTGTTAAATAATTAATAGGTTTTATGGCATTACAACTCAGTAGCATGTTCAATATATGCCCTTGATAAAAATCTTAAAACAAAAACATGTGGGACAAAAATTACGGTGGTTGTAACTTTTAATTTGTGTAATTCATTTAACTAAGGAGAAGCTTAATGATCTGTACTGCTCACCCAATACTGTTCGGGTAACAAAATCGAGAAGAATGAGATGGGTGGGGCATGTAGCGAGTATGGGGGAGAGGATAAGCGTATACAGGGTTTTGGTGGGGAAACCTGAGGGAAAGAGACTACTTGGGAGGCCCAGAAGTAGATGGGAGGATAATATTAAGATGGATATTCAGGAAGTGGGATGTGGGAATATGAGCTAGATCGAGCTGGCTCAGGATAGGGACAGGTGGCGGGCACTTGCCGATGAGGTAATGAACTTTCGGGTTCCATAAAATGCAGGGAATTTCTTGACTAGATGAAGACATGTTAGCTTCTCAAAAAGGACTCTGCTCCATGGAGTAAGTAAGTGAGTGAGTAAGTAAGTAAGTAAGTAGTTCGTGTAACAATGAAATTTACAAACACATGTAGCAACCCAGGAAATGAAAGCCTTATGATGTATTGGCACTATGCACCTCTGAAGGGGTTGGGATGCGGAGAAAAACGAGATACCTACATTCAAATAATAATTATTTAAATGAATAAATTTCTTATGAGACTATATCTTATTGATCATTTTCAGAAATATCTGTGGGGTTCTGCAATGCATTTCCTGTTCCAATTCTATAGCGCGCCAACATTTTTGCCAACTGGATTTTTTAACATGCAGTTAATGCAATAAACCCGATACCATATTATTGAAAAACACGTGCTTATCTATAAGAGAGATGACAACGTTCATCTTTGTACTCAGACTATTGGCCATACTGTCTGACCTTCAACACCATTTCCTTGTTACTTGATTTAAAGTAATTTTGAAACTGCAAATTTATATCAATAACATATTAGTATTCCAAGCGATAGTATGATGCAAATGTATATATACAAATATTAACTAATCTATGATTATAGGCCGTGTCATTTAGGAGACAGGTACCGACGTTTCGGAGGAAAGCATAACGACCTTGGAGATGGAGGCAGCATGTTTATCCGAAAGTGTGTATCTGCCTACCACACTACACAGTGTAACACAATGCTGGTCTCATTACAACTTATACCTTATTGGTTATCGTAACCCGTAAGGTACAAAACCAACGCACACGATAACACAAGCCCTTGCATGCCACGCAATTCCTGGCCAACTTTGGTGCCCGAAAGTTTATTTCGTTGCTCATAGCACACAGCTTCTCAACAGCAACATGAATCAGTTGAATTCAGTTCACACGCTCACAATACGAACGTTAATTATTACTGTCTTCCGGGATACTACTGCCACCGGGTGTTTTACTGCTGCCACCGGGTGTTTTACTGCTGCCACCGGGTGTTTTACTGCTGCCACCGGGTGTTTTACTACTGCCACCGGGTGTTTTACTACTGCCACCGGGTGTTTTACTGCTGCCACCGGGTGTTTTACTACTGCCACCGGGTGTTTCACTACTGCCACCGGGTGTTTTACTGCTGCCACCGGGTGTTTTACTACTGCCACCGGGTGTTTTACTACA